>Ga0257120_1000117_pt1 | contig 60925 bp, 53 predicted proteins | sample SI106_10metaG_FD_190153 | JGI IMG/M metagenome (GOLD analysis project Ga0257120, IMG submission 190153) | Marine microbial communities from Saanich Inlet, British Columbia, Canada - SI106_10 | ecosystem: Environmental > Aquatic > Marine > Inlet | place: Canada: British Columbia | collected...
TTGCGGTTCGTCAAGGATTATTCGGTAGGTGGGACGTATCCTTCAGCCTGATCGACGTCTTCGCCATTAAAGAACTTTTCACGCTGTTCCGAGAGATAGGTGCGAGCAGTCAAATCCATCATATTTAAACGCATTTCATTGATCAATGTGGTCTGGTGAGTCATCCACTCGGCCCATGCCTCCTTGGAAATATTGTTGAAGATTTCCTCGCCTTTGGGACCGGGAAAGGGGGGCATATCCATACCCGGGAGTTCTTTATTGAGCTTGCGACATAAGATCATGCGCGCCATAACGTACCTCTGTGTAATATTTGCTTAAGTGGCTTGTTTCTGAGCATTTGACAGCAGCGCTTTGATTGGCGCTGGCATACCTAATGATAGTGGTTTCTGCGGGTTATACCAGACTTGATTGCGTCCCTCTGCCACTGCGCTGCTATCTTCCGAGGCGTTGATCCTGATCGGCTGATAATCCAGATGAAAATGACTAAAGGTATGCCGTTGCGCGGGCAGTATTTGATGATCGATTATTTTCAGGCCCATTGTCAGGCAATGCTCTGCAAGCTGATTATGGGACTCTATCTGGGGCATTACCCAAAGCCCACCCCATAGCCCTGCTGGTGGGTTCTGTTGCAACAGAATTTCCCCCTGAGGGTTTTGAATCAGTAAGAAAAAGGCGCTTCTAACTGGCAGTTTTTTCTTGGGTTTTTTTCCCGGGTAATTAGTCTGATTGCCCTCTCTGTGTGCAATGCAATCGCTGACCAATGGGCAGTGCTCACAATTGGGGGAGGATCTGGTGCACAGCGTGGCACCCAAATCCATCATGGCCTGAGTGTAGTCGGCAATGCGCTTTTCCGGGGTGTAGGTCTCTGCTACTAGCCATAGCTTCTGCACTACCTCGGAGCGCCCAGGCCAGCCTTCAGTGGCGGAGAATCTTGCCAGTACGCGTTTAACGTTGCCATCGAGAATGGTCGCCGGGATCTTAAATGCAATGGAACTTATGGCGCCAGCGGTGGAGCGTCCAATGCCGGGGAGCTCACAGAGGCCATCTATCGAGCTGGGAAACTGGCCCTTGAGTTGGGTACTGACCAGCACTGCGGTTTTGTGCAGATTGCGGGCGCGAGCATAATAGCCAAGTCCGGTCCAATGATGGAGTACATTGTCCAGTGGTGCCGATGCTAGAGTCTCCACATCGGGGAAGCTAGTTATAAAGCGTTCAAAGTAGGGGATAACGGTGCTGACCTGAGTCTGTTGCAACATGATCTCGGAAACCCAGACTCTGTACGGATTGATCTCTTGCTGCCAGGGCAGGTTGGTGCGCCCGTGCTGGTCAAACCAATCCAGCACCGCACGCTGGAATACATGGGGTTGCATTACTTTAGCTTGCGCTTAAGCAGGTTGTTTAGCAGGCCTTTTAGAGGGTCGGTCTCATCCTTGTCAGCATTCTTTAACAGCGACTCACCGAGCTTTTCACTTAGTCCTTCAAACACAGTGTTTTTTAGCAGGCTCTTGAGTACTTTTTCGTCTGGCTTGCAGTAGGCACTGTTGTCCGGACCCTTACCGAAGCTACCTCTACAAACAAAGGGTATCTGACGATTTTGCAGGCGCTGATTCACTGAGCAGCCGTTGCTGCTGGTGATGGCACTGTCCAGGAGCACGTTGGCAGCAATGCTGTACTGTTGCTTGACTAAATCCACGCTGCCTCGACCGGCAATATCCAAATTGCCAGTGGCCGTGCTGTAGTCATCGATCTTCAGATTGCCTCGATTTAACTGAAACTTACCGCGCAGGTCCTGCAACTCAGTGCCCGGTGCCCATTGCTGGCTGGATTGGCCGCCTCTGCCGCTGCTGAAAAAAGCAGCCGCATTGCAGAAAGTCTGTTCAATATTTAGCTCATTGTAAGAGGGCGAGCCAATATCAAACTGACCACTGCCACTGAGCGATTTAATAATGCTCTCAAGGCTATTGCCACTACCTTGAATACTAGCCGTTAGATTGGCTATGCCTGTTATAGCTTTATTATCAGCTAGCACGGGCAGTGCTGCGCCCAAATCGAGACTATTAATAACGGGTTGCAGACTAAACTCAGGGGTTGCAGAGCGCATATCTAGCTTGGCAATGGCATTGATCTGACCACCAAACAGATCGGCATTTAACGAGGTCATGCGCAATACACGATTATTACCAAAGACATTGCTGTAGAAATTATCCACAGAAAAATCATTAAATTGAACGCTGCCTAGAGTTATCTCAACCTGACTCTGGCCCCGCCAAAGAGCGAAGGGAATGGCCAGTGGCGCGAACAGGCTGCTGTTATCGGCGTTGCTTCCAGGCTTGGGTAGATAGTTTGATGCGTTTATAACATCTGCTGAAATAAGGGTGGTGAGCTTATTGCGCTGGTGGTCTACTTGCAGGCCAATCTCAATGGTTTGGCCATCGAGCATCATTCGACTGTCAATATCTAAAATGGCCTGGGTATCAAAGGTAAAGCGGCTCTCGATGCTGACGTTGGTCATGGCTGAGGGGTCGGCCATCTTGGGTACGCTAACAATAGGCAGTATTTTTGCGACCCGTTCTAACTGCTGTACCAAGCTAAAAGTATTGGTCTGTAGGCTGCCCTCAATAAAACTCAGGCTATTACTGGCTTCAATGCTGCCACTAATCTCAATGTCGTTTAGGAGGACTGTCAAATCTGACAGGCTGAGACTTTGCACTGTGCCGCTATTAGCGACAACTGCAATATCAGCTGCTATGGAAAATTTCTGACCACTCAGGGCCTGCATCGATGCAGTAAGTGGAAACGTGCTGCCATCCAAAAGAATATTACTAGTTTTAAGGCTGATGTTATCCAATTGCATCGGCAGACTGTTGGACGCTTTATAGAGAAGTTGGCCGCCATTAACCTGTATAGAGCCACCTTGCAGGTGACTGACATCGCCACCTGTTGACAGTAAATCAATCCATCCTACAGAGAGGGTTAGGCTATCTAAGGTGCCGGAAGCGGCAACCTGATCGGAGAAGCGCACCTGCTCAATGCTGATGCCCGGCTGAGGGAAAAATGTCCAGGCTAAGTCGCCATCAATGGTGAGATCCCAGCCCTGCTGACGAGCACGCGACTCGATATCTGGCTTAAAACCGTTGATATCGACAGCCAATGAGACATAGATTATTGCGGCTGAAACTAAAGTGACCACTGCGATTAGGCTAGTGGTCACCCATTTAAAGAAAATTTTCACGATCACCAACAGTTTAAGGGTTGCTCAATAGACCTTATATTACATCAAAGAGAACAACCCTTAAACATTGGCAAACGACTAAGTGTCTAGAACGAATAGCTCGCTCTTACACCCAGATTTCTGCCGGCCAATGGCACTTCATCCTTAACAAATGAGCTGTGATTTCTAGCCGCCTCATCCAGCAGGTTTTTACCAAACACTGACAGGGTTAAGATGTTACCTGAACTGGACTCAATTGTTTTTGAGAGGTTCAGATTTAACATTTGAAATCCATCGCTGGCCGTTTCATTTTCAGCCGTATCATTCTGGGCTGATACATCCTTGAGAGACAGTACAAACTTAAGCGTTTCTTCAACGTAAACGACTTTATACAGGTCTCTTTCCGGGGTCATACGTGGGATATTATGTCCGTCTGTGAACTCACCTGAAACGGAATCTCTTCCGAATGCCAGCGTTAGTGCGCCGCGAGCTAGGTCAAATGTTTTGCCTATTTCAAGTTCATAACCTTTAAATTCGGCGTCCTGCTGAAGATAATTGGCATGGGGTAAATCATGATGAGGGTCATCGTCTCCATCGATAGGGTGGTCATCGTCCTCATCCATAATGTGGTCATCGTCCTCATCCATAAGGTAGATATAGTTATTCACATCATTTTGGAAGAACGTTAGACCAGCATAAAGGCCGTCATTGCTATAGTTAAAGGTCAGATCGATATTATTTGATTGTTCAGACATAAGGTTGAAATTACCGACTTCAAATCTACCTGTTGCCAGATGAGGACCGTTCATTAGCAGCTCTACCGCTGAAGGTGCTCTTTCGACAGAGGAGAGCCCTAAACTCACTTCTACTGAATCATTAATATCTCGGCTCAGAGTCAGGGCATAACCGGTAGTGTCGATATCCCGATCAAAATACTCTGGCTTCTCTCCTGTGTGACTGACAGAACCCTTTCTGGAAATTTGATCATGTCTAATACCAAAGTCGACATGGAATAATTCAAGCTCTTTGCTCAGATAGTAACCAAGGGTCAATTCTTTGCTTTCCGTTGGATTGATAAAGGCCTCATCGCCAGTAACAGCAACATCCTCAACCACATAATTTACAGCAACTTTTTGTGATAGCGAATCATTACCTAAATCAAAGATGGCACCATATTCTCTGGCGTCATTGCTAAAGGTTGTTGGGCCCTCTTCGGGATGACCTGGATCTGGTTCAACATGCCCCTCTTCTTCGGCATGCTGCTCAGTGTGTGAGTAGTCGGAGTCTCTGAAATGGTAATCAATTTTTGTTAACCAACTATTACCTAAAAGATAGGAGCCTTCTAAATTTATGATGTTAGAGTCAGTTGTGGAGAAGATTCTTTCCTCCTCGTGCACACCCCCTTCCGGTGGCTCGTGTTCCTCGCCATGAAAAGGAACACCGTATAGATTTTCGTTATCGCTAAAAGATAGCCCAAAATACCCCCAATCTCCGGTCTTGGAGATACCTACTCTTTTCGAGGTAGATCCGGCATCAGAATTAGGCAGATGATCTAGATCTTCTTCAGGTTCCTCACCAGGGGGGTGCTCTTCCTCATGATGAATAACCGCGCCATTAGGAATATCGAAGTCACCAAACTTAGAGTCTTTATAGGCAGCACTGATATTTAAGCCACCGATATTGTTTTGGTAAGAGAAGTCATGTGAGTCACCATCATTGACCGACTGAGCCTCTAAACCCAGTTTAAACCTTGATTCTTCAAAGTCTTTTCTGGTAATGGTGTTATCAACAATATTTACTATTCCGCCGATGGTTCCGTTGGAATAAAGCAAGGACGATGGCCCTCGAACTATTTCGATTTGCTGGATATTATTTAAATCAGCATCATTAACATGATCTGGTCCCAGACCTGAAATATCTCTGATCACTACGCCGTTATTGAGGATCTTCACACGGGATCCCGACATACCTCTAATAATAGGTTGGCCAACAGCGGCGCCATAATCACTGGAGGATACGCCCACCAAGCCATCAATGCTGGCTCCAATGCTTTGGCTTGCATCAGTCGCGACCGACTCACCATTGACAACATGTAGCGGGTTCGATATTGAGTCTGACGAGGCATCAATCAACGATGCTGTAATAATAACTTCTTCCATTTCCTGCGTGAGAGCACTGCAGGACAAACTTACAAGGCAAGCTGCCAGGGGCAACTTAACAGTATTTAGCTTCTTCATAGGGTATTCCTCTAAAAAATAATATGTGCACCGAATGACCGGCACAATTCGTCCCAAATATGGGATACAAACTATTTAGAGGTTGTGAGGCGGGGCTCGAGCATGTTGGCAACCTCTGATGCGGTTGCTGATAGCCTTATTGACCTGAATTGTATTCGGGGTTGTGGCTTTGGTTATAAACGTTCTGCTGGCTTCAGTTGCAACTGCTGCTGAGGAGTTCTGTAATACAGAGACCGAACAGCTGGTATCCTCATGATCAGCGTGACTGTGGGCAATAGCCGTCACCGAACCAAGCCCGATAATCAGGGATAGCGCGATGGCAAATATGGTGTGAAACCGATTCATTGGATATCTGAAGCCCAGAAAATATAATTGACTAAATTGGTCAGGGATTTTAACCCTTTTTTGCAATGTAGCAACCACAAATTTGCAGTATAATGCCGTCTGCAAAAGTATAGCTTGGAGAACCTCATGGCTGATCGCATTGCGACAGTGACGCGAAACACACTCGAATCACAGATAACAGTGACCGTAAACTTGGATGGAACAGGCCGTGCAAACTTTGCTACGCCAGTCCCTTTCCTTGAACATATGATGGACCAAATTGCGCGTCACGGTTTAGTTGATCTGGATATCCAGGCCACAGGTGATACCCATATTGATGATCACCACACAGTGGAAGATATAGGTATCACGCTAGGCATGGCGATTGCCGAAGCTATTGGAGACAAAAAAGGTCTGACTCGTTACGGCCACGCCTATGTCCCGCTGGATGAAGCGTTGTCTCGTGTGGTGATGGATTTTTCTGGCCGCCCCGGTCTGATTATGAAGGCAGACTTTGTGCGCAGCCATGTGGGCACCTTTGATGTGGACCTAACGCGTGAATTCTTTCAGGGCTTTGTAAACCACGCGCTAGTTAGCCTGCACATTGATAATCTGCGTGGCGCCAATGCTCACCACCAGGTCGAGACTATCTTTAAGGCCTTTGGTCGTGCCCTGCGCATGGCGGCATCCGCTGATGAGCGTATGGCCGGTGTAATGCCTTCTACCAAGGGTACGCTTTAAAAAGTGTGCCCCTGACTTCCTGTTAGCCTGTGATACCTATTTATGAGTGATTTTCGTAGCCATATCGCCGTGATTGATTACGGAATGGGTAACCTCCATTCCGTTGCCAAAGCACTTGAATATGTTTGCCCCGGCGCCAAGGTTTCTATTACCGCAGACCCAGCGCTAGTTGAAGATGCCGATCGTGTTGTATTTCCCGGTGTGGGTGCGATTCGCGACTGCATGGGTGAAATTCAGCGTCTAAATGTTGGCGATGTGGTGAGCAAGGCGATGAAAACCAAGCCAGTACTAGCAATTTGTGTCGGGATGCAGGCACTGATGCAGCACAGTGAAGAAAATGGCGGTGTTGACTGCTTGGGCTTGCTGCCTGGCCAGGTAAGGTTTTTTGGTAATGATTTGGTTGATAGTCAGGGTGCCAAGTTAAAGGTCCCGCATATGGGCTGGAATACGGTTCAGCAAACCATAGATCATCCGCTATGGCAGGGTATTGAACAGAACAGCCGCTTCTACTTTGTACACAGCTATTATGTGGATGCGCTGAATAACCCCAATGTTTCAGGCACCTGCAACTATGGGTCAGGCTTTGCTGCTGCGCTTAGCTATAACAATCTCTTTGCGGTGCAGTTTCACCCAGAGAAAAGCGCTGATGCGGGCCTGCAGTTACTGCGTAATTTCTGTCATTGGATGGGGTAGCCCCGCAGCCCTAAGCAGACTCCCTTACCAAGCTAATAGACAAAAAATGACTGAAACTACAGAAAAACAAGCGCTAATCGCCCGGCTCAATAGTGAGACAGCTAAAATCAGCTGGCTCGAACTACAGAAACATTACGCCTCTGGCAATGTCTTGGGGGTGGCCACGGGGGCTGACTTAATTAAAGTAGCTATCGCTTTAAATGAGGATAACGCCCCTCAGATACAAGCATGGTTGAGTGATAAATCGGTCTTTGAAGTTGCCGATCAGCAAGCAATGAAATGGTACGAAAACCAGACTATACTTTGGGCTCTGGTGATACCACCTTTTGTATTGGTGCAAGAGCCTAGCACCTAAGCACGTAATAACCGCTAACAATAGCAAAGGAGTTGCTACATGCATTTATGGCTAAAGTGTCCGCCACCGAAAAAGCCAATGCAGCTTGCTAAGCTGCGTTACAGATATTGGGCAGCAATGGTTACAGTGTGGAATACCCATTGGAACGATGGTCCAGAGATGCGCGTATTACGAGTATTTATGAGAGTACCAGTGAAATTTAGCGCATTATTGTCCGCGAATTATTAATGGAAACAGTTTAGAGCTATTCAAGCTTGGGAGAGACAAATGAATTTAAGCAATAAAGTAGCAGTAGTAACTGGGGGAGGCTCAGGTCTTGGCCGTGCAGCATCACAGGCGTTGGTCGATGGCGGTGCAACTGTTGTTATTATTGATATGAATGCTGAGGCTGGTGCCAAAGCAGTTGAAGAGTTGGGCGCTAACAAAGCCCAGTTTATCCAGTTGGATGTTTCCAGTGGATCAGATGTTGAAGCTGCCTTTGATAAAATTACCGCTGACCTCGGCCGTGTCGATATATGTGTTAACTGTGCGGGTATTGGTATTGCCGCTAAAACAGTAAATCGTGAAGGTAAGCCCCATAATCTTGATCACTACCGCAAGGTAATCGAAGTAAACCTGATAGGTACCTTTAATATATCCCGCTGTGCAGCTGCCGCTATGGCATGCAATGAAGCAGATGAAAAGTCTGAAAAAGGCATCATTATTAATACAGCCTCTATTGCAGCCTTTGATGGTCAGATGGGCCAGGTGGCTTATTCTGCAACCAAAGGTGGCATTGTGGGTATGACATTGCCAATGGCGCGCGATCTAGCGGGCGTAGGTATTCGCGTTAATACGATTGCCCCTGGTGTGATGGCAACGCCATTAATGTTAGCCGCACCTCAGCCTGTTCAAGATGGCATTGTGTCTAATATTCCCTTTCCAAAACGTTTGGGTGAACCCTCTGAATTTGGTCAGCTGGTTGTGCAGATGGTTGAAAATAGCTATCTGAATGGCGAGACAGTTCGTTTAGACGGCGGCGTGAGAATGCAGCCTCGTTAATGATAATTCGGCAAGCCTTGGATACTGATTTCCCTGCGATCTGGCCTATTTTTCGACAGATCGCAGTGGCCGGTGATACCTACGCTTATAACCGAGATATCTCCGAGCAAGAAGCCCAGCATATCTGGATGCAGCTCCCGGCGAGAACCTTTGTTGTCGAAGAAAATAAGAAAATTCTTGGCACCTATTACATAAAAACGAATCATGCAGGCCCGGGTGCCCATGTGTGCAACTGTGGCTATATGGTAGCTGATGCGGCCCGCGGTCGTGGCTTGGCTACTGCCATGTGTGAGCATTCACAGCAGATTGCGATAGAGTTGGGGTATCAGGGGATGCAGTTTAACTTTGTGGCTTCGACCAATAATGGTGCGATTAGGCTATGGGATAAGTTGGGGTTTGAAATTGTAGGTCGATTACCTAAAGCGTTTAACCATCCGGCGGAGGGGAGTGTGGATGCCTTGGTGATGTATAAGTGGTTGGCTGATTAGAATCCCGCAACCAATCAATCACCTCTTCACGACAACCTCTAAACACCACTTGATCCTTCTTCTTGTCCAGCTGATAGCTGTACATAGGATCGTAATATTCACGGGTAAGTCCGGCGAGCCAGTGGCGATGACTGGCAAAATTATCCTGATGCTGCACTGCAATAGCACTATCCATAGAGGCTAAAAGCTCTTTGGTACGCAGCCCGCCGAGTCGTTTTTGCACGCGCAAAAGACTTTCGCGTAAATAGTTCGAGAATTCTTGCTCGCCACTAGGACCAAAAAAAGCGATGGTTTTTAAATAGCGTTCAACCACATATTCTTGCCACAACCGCTCCAGGCGTTCCTCAAAATCCATTTCAATCACCACAAAAGAACTCTGTGCCATACGGTCTGCAAAATAATGGGGTAGGTGACGGGCACCTATATTACGACTCTCATCTTCAAGAATAATCTTGGTTTCAGGGAATTTATTTTCTAGTTTTAAAATATCTAGTGCAATACGATTTTCAAAATTGACCTGCACTGGTTGGCTGTCTAATGGGCGACCGAAACTCGACCCCTTGTGATTGGCAGCACCCTCAAGATCAACCCCTGTGGCTAGCTGCTGAATGATCTCGGTTTTACCCGTGCCGGTCATACCCGAGAGAATTGTAAAAGAATGATTGACGCAGTAATCTATCAAATACTGATAGAGAAACCCACGGAGCGACTTATAGCCCCCCTCGATCTTCGAGCAAGTTATACCAATATCTGCTAGCCATTCAACGCACAGCTGTGAGCGCAGACCACCGCGGGCACAATAGAGTACGGCATTAGGGTTTGCCACGATGAAGTCCTGCCAGGCCTGTATGCGCTGCTCTTTGATATCGCCTGTCACTAAACTATGACCCAGCTCTATTGCAGCCTGCTGGCCATTATTTTTGTAGCGGATGCCCACCTGACGGCGTTCTTCATCAATCATTAAAGGCAGGTTTGCTGCTGAGGGGAGGGCACCGGCAGTAAATTCAATCGGGGCTCGTACATCAATCATTGGTGTGCTGCTTAACAACAACTCACGATAGTTGCTTATTAAAGGCAGGCTCAAGTGATGACCTGAATAGTGGCACCATCGGTCGATTCAGAAAGGGTGCCTATAGGCAGGTGATAACAGCCAGAGGCTTTTAATAGCTCACTAACGACTTCCGCACTGTCTTTATCAACTGCAACCAACAGCCCACCACTGGTCTGCGGGTCGCAAAGCAGCGTTTGACTCTGCAGATCAGTGCCACTGATATTTTGACGGATGCTGTCCCAATTGCGTAAACTGCCACCGGGTACACAACCCTGTTCAAGATAATCAAGCACAGAGTTATCGAGCAGAGGGATATTATCTAGACGAACCGTTGCCGCCAAATCGCTACCCTGACAAATCTCTAATAAATGACCTAGCAAGCCAAAACCGGTGACATCAGTCATAGCCGTCACCCCTTCAATTGTGGCTAGATCAGCACCAATGATATTAGGCTTCATCATGCTCTCTAAGGCTAGGCGAGAATGCTCAGGCTGTAATTTACCCTGTTTCTCAGCGGTGGTGAGAATACCTACACCAATCGGTTTAGTGAGAAACAGCTGATTGCCCGCTTTAGCAGTACAGTTCTGTTTAAGATTTTTAAGCTCTACCCTACCAGTTACCGCCAGCCCAAAAATAGGCTCCGGCGAATCAATGGAATGCCCGCCCGCCAAATGAATCCCCGCCTCACCACAGGCATGACGGCCACCATCAATGACTTTTTGCGCCACCTCGGCCGGTAATACATTGATAGGCCAGCCCAAAATAGCAATCGCCATCATCGGCGTACCGCCCATGGCATAGATATCACTAATCGCATTGGTTGCCGCCACTCGACCAAACTCAAAAGGGTCATCGACAATCGGCATAAAGAAGTCGGTGGTGCTGATAGCACCAGTGCCATCGCCCAGATCATAGACCGCGGCATCATCTTTGGTGTTATTGCCCACGAGCAGGCGCGGGTCATCGGGTGCTACATAGTCAGTCTTTAAGAAAGTCTCCAATACGCTGGGGGCAATTTTGCAGCCGCAACCGGCGCCGTGACTATATTGGGTGAGTCTGATTTTATTATCGGGCATGGGCTCTTAATTTAGCTTTTGACTTAGGGCTCTAAGAGTACTTGGTTTGGCGGGGAAGGTTAAGCCTCCCGCTTACAATATTCCCGAGGCGTCAATCCAGTCCAATGCTTAAATGCTCTAGTAAACGACCGCGACTCCGTAAACCCCACAATATCTGCCACCTGCTCCACACTTAACCGCTCATTCACCAACTTCTGAATCGCCACCTCCCGCCGCAAATTATCCTTAATCTTCTGATAGCTAGTAGCACTTTCCTTAAGCCGTCGATGCAATGTCTGACTGCTAATTCCCAGCTCTTCTGAAAGCTGATGAATGGGTGCAAATATCAATCTGTCTGGATGGCGCTGACCAATAATCCGCTCAATCTTTGCTTCCAACGTGCTATCTGACCCTGGGATAGTCATCACATCCGCCGGTGCATTCTGCACATAGGTTTCCAATTCCTGATCTGATCGCACCAGCGGTTTATCCAGATACTGGGCATCAAAAATCAGCCGGTTGGCGCTGCGGTTAAAGCACAGTTGGCTGGGGAACATAATCTGTAGTTCGTCGCGATGTTGTGGCGATCTGAAGGTAAAGTGAGTCTCTTGCAGGCGAATGGGCTGGCCTATATACCAGCTGGGAAAACGGTGCCAGATAACCAGCCAGAACTCGGCCATAAAATGTTCTGGATCGAGATGAGGTTGGGTCATCTGGAAGCTGAGAACCGCATTGCCCTGACTGCGCGAGAGCTTCATGGGGATATCATTGCTAACTAGGTTATAAAAATTGATGGCTTTGTCTAATAACTCCCCCAATGTGCTGCAGTGGCTGACCAGCTCGGCCATAGTGGCAAACAGTCCCACTTTACACTGTGTTTGGGTAAAGCCCATAAACTCATCATCCAGTGTTTCCTGCACTGTCTTAAATAGTCGCGCTACCTGATCGGTGTGTACTCGCTGGCTACTGTGATTCATCACCGCGGGGTTGATGCCGGCGCGCTCTAACGCCTGCTGCTGGGGGTGGTTGTTTTCTCTTAACCCGTGCATACAGCTAATAACATGATGGTTACAAATGGTAGCCATTAATTGCCCCTGAAAGACATAATTTGTGAGTTTATAGTCAATTTATACCATCAAATAGGGTTTAAAAGGAAATAAATTGGCAATAAATGTGATTTTCGTTGTTAGAAATAGACCTACTATTGATACCAGTAGTGCTGCATAGTTCACTCATTGAAAATCACGCCGGAGTCGAGATGGCAGATAACAAGAAAATCGCTGATTGGGAAAAGCTGGCAACCAAGGAGCGCAAAGGCGCATCGCCAGAGGATTTGCTGTGGCAAACCCCTGAGGGAATTGAGGTTAAGCCGCTTTACACTGCGGACGATACCGCTGGACTTGAGCATATGGATAGCCTGCCGGGTTTTGCGCCCTATAAGCGTGGGCCTAAGGCAACTATGTATGCCGGTCGCCCCTGGACTGTGCGCCAGTATGCAGGCTTTTCTACCGCTGAAGAATCCAATGCCTTTTATCGCAAAAACCTGGCTGCGGGCCAGCAGGGACTCTCTGTAGCCTTCGATCTGCCGACTCACCGTGGCTATGACTCTGATCACCCGCGTGTAGTGGGTGATGTGGGCAAGGCCGGAGTGGCGATTGATTCTGTTGAAGATATGAAGATTCTATTTGACCAGATTCCGCTGGATAAGGTGTCTGTGTCTATGACCATGAATGGTGCTGTTCTGCCGGTTATGGCCAGCTATATTGTGGCCGCGGAAGAGCAGGGTGTTGGGCCGGAGCAGCTGGCGGGCACATTGCAAAACGATATTTTAAAAGAGTTTATGGTGCGCAACACCTATATCTACCCACCGGCGCCGTCTATGCGCGTGGTCTCGGATATTATTGGTTACACCGCGAACCATATGCCCAAGTTTAACTCCATTTCTATCAGTGGCTACCATATGCAGGAAGCCGGTGCGACCAATGTGCAGGAGCTGGCGTACACCATTGCCGATGGTATTGAGTATGTGCGCACGGCGATTGAGAGCGGTATGGATGTCGATAAATTTGCTCCGCGGCTGTCGTTCTTTTTTGCTATTGGCATGAACTTCTTTATGGAGATTGCCAAGTTGCGTGCGGCGCGTATTTTATGGGCAACGCTAATGGAAGAGAAGTTTGCACCAAAGGATGACCGCTCATTGGTACTGCGCACTCATTGCCAGACCTCTGGTGTTAGCCTGACCAGTAAGGACCCGTACAATAATATTATGCGCACCACCATCGAAGCCATGTCTGCGGTGTTGGGTGGTACTCAGTCGCTGCATACTAATTCTTTTGATGAAGCTCTGGCATTGCCGACGGAATTCTCAGCGCGTATTGCGCGTAATACCCAGCTGGTAATTCAGGAGGAAACGGGCATTACTAATGTGGTCGATCCACTGGCCGGTTCCTACTATGTGGAGTCATTGACCGATGAGTTAGTCAAAGCCGCGCGTGAAATTATTGATGAAGTCGAAGAATTGGGCGGCATGACCAAGGCCGTTGAAACCGGTATGCCTAAGCTGCGTATTGAAGAGGCCGCGGCGCTGCGTCAAGCGGGCATCGATCGCGGTGAAGAGGTTATTGTTGGGGTCAATAAATACCAGCTTGAGGTAGAGCCGGATATTGATGTACTGGATATCGATAACAGTGCAGTGCGTGAAGCCCAGGTGGCGCGTCTGGCTCAGGTTCGCAGTTCTCGTGATACCCAAGTCTGTCAAAAAGCACTAGAGGCACTGACAACAGCAGCTAAAAGCGGTGAAGGTAATTTACTGGCACTGGCGGTGGATGCTGCCCGTGCCCGTGCAACCGTGGGTGAAATTTCTGATGCGTTAGAATCTGAATGGGGCCGCCACAAGGCAACTCAGCGGTCTATCAGTGGCGTCTATAGTTCTGCTTATCAAGGTGATGAGGGTTTTATGAATATAAAAAATAAGGTGGAAGCCTTTGCCGATGACCATGGTCGTCGTCCACGTATGCTGGTGGTCAAGATGGGCCAGGATGGCCATGACCGCGGAGCCAAGGTAATTGCCACTGCATTTGCCGATCTGGGTTTTGATGTAGATGTGGGGCCGATGTTCCAGACGCCGGAAGAGGCGGCTCAGCAGGCAATTGAAAATGATGTGCATGTTATCGGCGTTTCATCTCAGGCGGCGGGTCATAAAACATTGGTCCCACAGTTGATTACGAGCCTTAAAGAGCAGGGCGCAGAAGACATTATTGTGATCTGCGGTGGTGTGATTCCGCCCAAAGATTATGACCAATTACGAGCCGATGGTGTGGCGGCAATTTTTGGTCCTGGCACTAATATCCCTGATGCCGCAGAAGACGTGTTAGCTATTATCAACGAAAAAAATAAGCGCTAAGACTGGGGTCATTTAAAAGGAAAAATCATGAAAGAAATATTAGCCGAGTTAGAAGATAAGCGCAGCCGTGCCAGATTGGGTGGCGGGCAAAAACGCATTGATGCCCAGCATGCCAAAGGCAAGCTTACCGCTCGCGAGCGGCTCGACCTTTTGCTCGATGAGGGCAGCTTTGAAGAATGGGATATGTTTGTTGAGCATCGCTGCACCGACTTTGATATGGATCAGCAGCATGTGCCGGGCGATGGGGTGGTGATTGGTTATGGCACTATTAATGGCCGTTTGGTATTTGTATTTAGCCAAGACTTTACTGTCTTTGGCGGCGCGCTCTCTGAGGCCCACGCAGAAAAAATCTGCAAGCTTATGGATCAGGCCATGAAAGTAGGCGCACCAGTTATTGGTCTCAATGATTCTGGTGGTGCCCGTATTCAGGAGGGTGTTGCCTCCCTTGGTGGCTATGCTGAGGTATTCCAGCGCAATGTTATGGCCAGTGGCGTGATCCCACAAATCAGTATGGTGATGGGGCCCTGTGCTGGTGGTGCCGTGTATTCCCCAGCTATAACCGATTTTATTTTTATGGTTCAGGACAGCAGCTATATGTTTGTTACTGGCCCAGATGTGGTTAAAACCGTCACTCATGAAACCGTTACTGCCGAAGAGTTAGGTGGTGCTGCAACCCATTCTAGCAAATCTGGTGTGGCGGATCTGGCGTTTGATAATGATGTGGATGCGCTGCATAAGTTGCGTCGCTTTATGAATTACCTACCCGCCAATAATCGTGAGAAGCCACCAGTATGGCCAACGGAAGATGAGTCCGATCGCGTAGAGATGTCTTTGGATACTCTAGTGCCCAGCGATCCAAATAAGCCTTACGATATGAAAGAGCTGATTCTAAAGGTCGCCGACGAAGGCGAGTTTTTTGAGCTTCAAGTCAGCTACGCAAAAAATATTATTACCGGTTTTATTCGAATCGAAGGTTCAACCGTCGGTGTGGTTGCTAACCAGCCTATGGTAATGGCTGGTTGTTTGGATATTGATGCCTCTCGTAAAGCGGCTCGATTTATCCGTTTCTGCGATGCCTTTAATATTCCCGTGCTGACGTTGGTGGATGTGCCCGGCTTTATGCCCGGTACCAGTCAGGAATACGGCGGCATTATTAAGCATGGTGCCAAGCTATTGTATGCCTATGCCGAATGTACTGTACCCAAGGTGACCTTGATTACCCGCAAGGCCTATGGCGGCGCCTACGATGTTATGGCGTCCAAGCACTTGCGCGGTGATGTCAATCTGGCTTGGCCCACGGCTGAGATTGCGGTGATGGGCCCCAAGGGCGCGGTGGAGATCATTTTCCGCAAGGATATTGGCGATCAAGACAAGATTGATGCCCGTACTGAGGAGTACCGTAAGAAGTTTGCCAATCCGTTTATCGCGGGTCAGCGCGGCTATATCGACGATGTGATTATGCCTCACAGCACAAGGAAGCGTGTCGCTCGGTCTCTGGCAATGCTGAAAAATAAAAGCATTGAAAACCCCTGGCGCAAGCACGGCAATATTCCCCTTTAAAGCCGCTTTAAGGAACGTTAAAAATGATTAAAAAAATTCTAGTGGCTAACCGTGGCGAAATAGCCTGCCGTGTATTCGCCACCGCTAAGAAAATGGGTATTGCCACAGTCGCGGTTTATTCGGACGCTGACGCTGATGCACTGCATGTTCAAATGGCGGATGAAGCGGTCAATATTGGGCCTGCAGCGTCTTCTGAAAGCTATCTGGTTATTGAGAAGATTATTCAGGCCTGTGTTGATACTGGCGCCGATGCTGTACATCCGGGTTATGGCTTTCTCTCTGAGAACAGCACATTTCGCGATGCCTTAGATGCCGCCAATATTGCTTTTATTGGCCCGGGCAAAAAAGCGATTGAGTCCATGGGCGATAAGATAACCTCGAAGTTGATCGCTGAAAAAGCCGGCGTTAATTGTATTCCCGGCTACACCGATGTGGTGCGTGATGCGGATCATGCGGTGGAGATCAGTGCCGGTGTAGGTTATCCGGTCATGCTAAAAGCCTCTGCCGGTGGTGGCGGTAAAGGCATGCGTGTTGCTTGGGATGAGGCCGATTGCCGCGATGGTTTTGAACGTGCCACTAACGAAGCGCGCTCAAGCTTTGGCGATACACGAATCTTTATTGAAAAATATATTCAGCAGCCCCGTCATATTGAAATTCAGGTGATGGCCGATGGCCATGGCAATGTTATCTATCTGGGTGAGCGCGAGTGCTCGATTCAGCGCCGCCATCAGAAAGTGATTGAAGAAGCACCTTCACCGTTTTTGGATGAGGCCACTCGTAAGAAGATGGGTGAGCAGAGTTGTGCGCTGGCTAAAGCCGTGGACTACCAGTCTGCGGGCACGGTAGAGTTTATTGCCGACGCTGATATGAACTTTTACTTTCTGGAAATGAATACTAGATTGCAGGTCGAACATCCGGTCACCGAGCTGGTCACTGGTCAGGACCTCGTCGAGATGATGATTAGAGTGGCGGCGGGTGAGAAACTTTCGCTGGCTCAGGATGATGTAGCTCTCACTGGTTGGGCGATGGAGTCTCGCGTGTATGCCGAAGACCCATTCCGCAACTTTATGCCCTCAATTGGTCGGCTATCTGGTTATAGAGAACCGGAAGGCGAAGGTGTGCGGGTTGATAGCGGGGTCTACGAGGGCGGCGAAGTGTCTATGCACTATGACCCGATGATCTCTAAATTAATTACCTACGGTGATAATCGCACTGAGGCGATTGATCGCATGGTGGACGCCTTGGACGCCTATTATATTCGTGGCGTAAATCACAATATTAGTTTCCTAAATGCATTAATGGTGCACCCGCGTTTTGTTGCCGGTGAGCTAACCACCAACTTTATTGCTGAAGAATTTCCCGATGGCTTTAATGCAGATTTAGTGCCGCAAAATAATCCGGCTATTGCTCAGGTGGTGGCTGCTGCTGTGCATCAGGAATACCGCGAACGCTCGGCACTGATTTCAGGGCAGACTGAAGGGCATCAGTATGATGTGCCCAGCGAGTGGGTGGTTCTGGCCTCTGGTGCTGAGACTCCGGTGACGACCCTATTAACTGAACAGGGTTTTTCAGTTTCCATTGGCGAGCAAGATTATACCGTCGAGACTGACTGGGGTCTTGGCGAACCCTTATTTAAGGCCAGTATTAATGGTCAGCAGGTTTGTGTGCAGGTCGCGCGTGATGGTTCTGGGTACAAACTGTTTTATCGTGGCGCCGAAATTAATGCACTGGTGCTATCACCAAAAGCGGCGCAACTTAATAAGTTGATGCTGGAAAAAGTACCCGCGGATCTGTCCAAATTTTTACTTTCGCCAATGCCCGGCCTGCTTGTTAAGGTGGCGGTCAAGTTGGGCGATCAGGTTAAAGCTGGTGAAGAACTAGCGGTGGTTGAAGCCATGAAAATGGAAAATAGTCTTAGGGCGACTCAAGATGGTATTGTGGCGAAAATATCTGCTGAAACTGGCGACAGTTTAATGGTGGATCAGACTATCTTAGAATTTGAGTAAGGACTTTAAATAGATTATGGCCCTAACATTGGCATTAGCAGAGCAGATTCTTAGTGGCGATCGCAGAGCGTTGGCCAAGGCCATAACGCTGGTTGAATCGACCCGTGCCGATCATGGTGATCAGGCCGTGACACTGTTAGAGGCGCTAATGCCCCATACCGGCCAGTCTATTCGTTTAGGTGTGTCTGGTGCGCCGGGGGTGGGGAAGTCAACCTTTATTGAATCCTTGGGTAACTATCTAACCGAGCAGGGTCATCAGGTTGCGGTGCTGGCTGTCGATCCAACGTCGGCAGTGAGTGGCGGGTCTATTTTGGGTGATAAAACCCGCATGGAAACGCTTTCGGTAAACCCCAAGGCTTTTGTGCGCCCCTCTCCGGCAGGTAAAACACTGGGTGGTGTTACCCGCCGTACAAGGGAGTCTCTACTGCTGTGTGAGGCGGCAGGTTACGATGTCATCATTGTTGAGACCGTGGGTGTGGGTCAGTCTGAAACAGCAGTCTCTGATATGACCGATATGTTTTTACTGCTGCTATCGCCCGGTGGTGGTGATGATCTGCAGGGCATTAAGCGTGGCATTATGGAGCTGGCAGATCTGGTGCTGGTCAATAAGGCCGATGGTGATCAGGCCAATCTGGCCAGTCAGACTGTTTCAGACTATCGCGCTGCGCTGCACTTTATGCAGGCTCGAACGCCCAGCTGGACTCCGCAGGTGGAAGCCTGTTCGGCATTGAACAATACCAATATAGAAACAGCTTGGTCGGTTGTTACAGAGTTTCGACAAGCCTTAGTGGCCTCGGGAGAATTGACTACCTTGAGAGCTCAGCAGGCGCGTGCATGGATGTGGGCCGAGACTGCGGAGATGCTGATTGCAGGTTTAAAAAACCATCCAACGATTAAATCAATGGTGCCTGAGTTAGAGCAGCAGGTATTGGCAGGCACATTGCCGGCTATTGTTGCTGCGGAACGACTCATTGAGCATTACAAAGCTTCTGAGTAAGTCTATAATCTAATTATTACATTCTTATCAATACGAGTGCCAGTATGCCTGACAACAGTCCTCCCTCTGAAAATGTAATGGCACTTATTGAAGCCAATAAAAAGTATAGCGACACCTTTGATCAGACTGATTTACCTGCACCTCCCAGCAAAAATTTCGCCATTCTCACCTGTATGGATGCGCGCATGGACCCACACAAATTTGCTGGTCTTAGCGATGGTGAGGCCCATGTTATTCGCAATGCGGGCGGTCGTGCGACCGACGACGCTATTCGCTCGCTGATTATCTCGCATAAATTTTTGGGTACGCTTGAATGGTTTGTTATTCACCATACCCACTGTGGCATGAGCTCAGTCAGCGATGAGCGCATTGGAGAGCTACTTGAAGAAGATTTAGAGACAGCTGTATTTGATGGTGAGTCATGGTCGAATCCCCACCGCGAGAGCAGCGATAATTCCAAACCTGGCTCAGATGCGGGTAAGCATATGCACTGGCATACCTTTACCGATTTACAGCAGAGTGTTTCAACGGATGTTGAAACCATTAAAAACCATGATTTGGTGCCTAGTCACATCAAGGTTTATGGCCTTATTTTTGATGTAAAAACAGGGAAGCTAGAGCCTGTAACGGCTTAACGTCAAGGTCAGCATTCAACGAGGCCCGACCCAGCAATGAGAAAATTTGGTCCACGCCTATTGGTTACTGCTGCATTTATTGGTCCGGGCAGTGTGGCTACTGCCAGTGTTGCCGGAGTCAACTTTGGTTTTGTCCTACTCTGGGCGTTACTGCTCTCTCTTATAGCCACAATCGTACTTCAGGAAATGGCTGACGCTTGGAGTTTTTTAATATAGTTCGGTTGTTTTGGTAATGATCTCAAGATATAAAAAAAGCGGCCCTAGAGCCGCTTTTTTTGTGTCGCTAATAAATTAAAGCTTTAGGTTAGCCCTTAGCCACATTTAGAATCGCCGCAGTTTAAGCAGGTCATGCAACCATCCATTAGGATGACGGCTTTAACGCTACACTTTTTACACACCTCTGCCGTGGGCGGAAAATCGCTGACTTCGCCTACTGGAGCCGCTGCTGAGCCTTCAAATTCAGCACGCTTCTCATTCATTATCTGTTGCTGGTGATCAGAGATCTCTGGCTTTTTTAGCATGCCAATCTTTTGCAGGTGATCTTCGATTGCCCATCCGATCTCGGCCACTAGCGACGGCATAAATTTGCCACCGGGCTTAAAATAACCACCCTGTGGATCAAATACTGCCTTCATTTCTTCGACTAGAAATGTGCAGTCGCCGCCTTTGCGGAATACTGCTGACAGAACTCTTGTCAGGGCGACAATCCACTGGAAGTGATCCATGTTTTTGGAGTTGATAAATACTTCGAATGGACGACGTAACTCATGGTCTGTGCCCTGATTCAAAACAATATCGTTAATAGTCAGATACAGAGCGTGATCAGACATTGGCGTCTTGATTTTATAAGTGCTGCCAGCAAGTTCTTCAGGGCGAGAGACTTTCTCGTGCATCTGAATAATATTAGATTCTGCCTCTTTTACACTGGCCTCTTGCTTCTGCTCTTCTGTGCTCACTTTGTAAGACACAATTTTTTGTGAAATCTTCTTGTTCATTTTTTTCCTCTTAGCGTTCTACGGCTTTAATTAGGTGGATCAGAATTTACCGTAGTAACCTTCTTTCAGTGCATCAAAGAGGTTGGCAGCCGTATGGGTTTCGCCATCGTACTCAACTTCTTCGTTGCCTTTAAATTCAACCGTTGAACCATCTTCCAGAGTAAAGCTGTAGGTGGTGTTCTCCAGATCTTTCTCTGTCACCAATACACCTTGGAACGCCTCTGGATTGAAGCGGAACGTGGTACAGCCCTTGAGCCCTTTCTCAGCGGCGTATAGATAGATATCTTTAAAGTCTTCGTAGTCACAATCTGTAGGAACATTGATTGTTTTAGAAATTGAGGAATCTACCCACTTCTGCGCTGCAGCCTGAATATCAACATGGGCTCTGGGCATAATATTTTCAGAGCTCATAAAGTAGTCGGGCAGTGCCTCTTCTTCAGACGTGCCATAGGGCATGGCATTTTCATTAATCAGCGTGCGGTAGGCCAGCAGCTCGTAGGAGAAAACATCGACTTTCTCTTTGGACTTCTTACCTTCGCGAATGACGTTGCGTGAGTAGTGATGTGCAAAGCTTGGCTCGATACCATTACTGACATTATTGGCTAGTGACAATGAAATTGTGCCTGTAGGCGCAATGGAAGAGTGATGGCTGAAACGACAGCCCTCTTCGATCAGTGAATCGATTAATTCAGGCGCTGCGGTCGCAACAGTCTGCATATAGCGGCTGTACTTGGCCAACAGGACCTTGCCTTTTAACTTATCTCCAACCTTAATGCCGTCTTTGGCCATATCTGGTTGCTTAAATAGCATAGCCGCAGTAACTTCAAACTCGTCTTCCATAATAGGAGCCGGACCTTTTTCACGGGCCAGATGTAGACCCGCTTTAAGACCAGAAACAGCCATATCACGTGATACACGGTCAGTGAATTCTAAGGAGTCCTGTTCGCCATACTTCATACACAGCATGGTGATGGTTGAGCCAAGGCCCAAAAAGCCCATGCCATGACGGCGCTTATATTCAATCTCTTTGCGCTGACCATCCAGCGGCAGACCATTGATTTCGACAACGTTATCGAGCATGCGGGTAAAGACTTCAACCACTTCGGCATATTCTTCCCAGTCAAAATACGCTTCTGGGGTAAAGGGATTGCGTACAAATTTGGTGAGATTTACGGAACCCAACAGACAGCTGCCGTAAGGCGGCAGTGGCTGCTCGCCACAGGGGTTGGTGGCACGAATATCTTCGCAGAACCAGTTATTATTATTTTTGTTGACCTGATCGATCAGAATAAAGCCGGGCTCAGCATAGTCGTAGGTAGACGACATAATGGCGTTCCACAGCTTCTGTGCACGAATGGTCTCATAGATGCGACAGGCAACTAGGCCTTCATCATTGCTGATGTAGTTCTCAGTGGTTGGGAAGGGTTTCCAAACCACATTGTCGCCTTTTAGGTCGAGTCCGCCTTCGATCTCTTTGGCACTGATAGGGAAGGTCAGATCCCAATTGCCATCGGCGCGAACTGCTTCAATAAACTCTTCGGTAATTAGCAGCGACAGGTTGAACTGACGCAGACGACCGTCTTCACGCTTAGCGCGGACGAAGTCGAACACGTCTGGGTGGCTTACATCAAAGGTTGCCATCTGTGCGCCACGACGGCCACCGGCAGAAGACACGGTAAAACACATCTTGTCGTAGATATCCATAAATGACAGCGGACCAGAGGTATAGGCGCCAGCACCGGATACATAGGCACCTTTAGGTCGCAGCGTTGAGAATTCGTAGCCGATACCGCAGCCTGCTTTCAATGTTAGGCCTGCTTCCAAGTTGCGCTCTAGAATGCCCTGCATGGAGTCAGGAACAATGCCGGACACTGTGCAGTTAATTGTTGAGGTCGCTGGCTTGTAGGCCTGTGCACCGGCATTGGAAATAATGCGGCCAGCGGGAATAGCGCCATGCTTTAGTGCCCAGACGAACTTTTCGCTCCACTCTGCACGCTTCGCTTTGCTCTCTACATCGGACAGTGCCTTGGCAACACGCGCATAGGTCGCGTCGATGTCGACATCGACAGGCTGTTCTTCTTTGTCTTTAAGACGGTATTTTTTGTCCCAGATGTCGAGGGAGGCGTCTTGCATTAGGATTTCTGGATTTTTCTTCACGGCTTTAACGGTTTTTAGTTTCGGTGCGCTGCTCATTGACTGACCTTTTTATCATTTTCAACTCAGCTAGTTGCGGCTGCTGAGCCTGTTTTATGGATTTGTGAATAGTAATTCATGTACCGTTTCCCGCTGTTTGTAGGTGTTTTTGTTTGAGGGAACCGGAAGGAGTTTATCCTACATGGTGTGTCTTGCAAGCCCTAATCCACTATATCTTGTGTTTTTTTGCCTTGGCGGCACTACTAACAGTTTGTAAGTTGTTGAAAAACATGTGGATAAAGGGCTCTAATCCACGTCCCTTATGGGCTGAGTACAATAACTGACCCTGATCAATAAACCGGTCACGCCAGGCGTCCGTAACACAACTGTACATTGTGCCAATCCTGCGACTTGGATAAACTACGCGCTTTATTGTTATTCACTCAAAAAGCGGCTTCCCAATAAGGGTGTGCTGCTATCTATCGAGGCTTTTCATGGATATTTTTGACTTCTCCGACGGCCGTGAGGGCTACTACGGAGAATACGGTGGCGTTTTTCTGCCTGAGATTCTGCATGCAACGATCGAAGAGTTGCTGGTGTGCTTCCGTGAATGTAAAGCTGACCCCAAATTTTGGCAGGAATATGTGTCCCTGTTGCAGAACTATTCAGGCCGTCCCACCCCTGTGACTTATCTGGAGAACCTCAGTCGTGAACTGGGGGGTGCACAGATCTATGTGAAACGTGATGACCTCAATCACACAGGTTCGCACAAGGTAAACAATGTGATGGGCCAAGGGCTATTGACCCAGCGTCTGGGCAAGAAGCGTGTGATCGCTGAAACCGGTGCCGGACAGCACGGCTTTGCGACTGCCACTATGGCTGCCAAGTTTGGTTTTGACTGTAAGATTTATATGGGTGCGGTGGATGTTGCCCGTCAACGGCCCAATGTGTTTTGGATGGAGAATCTTGGCGCTGAGGTGATTGCTGTCGAAGATGGCCAGAAAACGCTTAAAGATGCGGTGAATGAATGTATGCGTGACTGGGTCACCAATATGGCCGACACCCATTATATTTTGGGTACTGCCTGTGGCCCTCATCCGTTCCCAGAAATGGTGAGCTGGTTCCAGTCGATTATCGGTATGGAAGCACGCGAACAGATTTTGGCCCAGACCGGACGCTTGCCTAACCGGGTTTATGCCTGTGTTGGTGGCGGCTCTAATGCTATGGGTCTTTTCCAAGGGTTTTTTGACGAGCCCAATATCGAACTGATTGGCTGTGAGGCCGGTGGTGAAGGTGTTGGTTCCTACATGCACTCTGCGCGTCTAGCCTATGATGATGCCAGCGTAGGTGTGGCTCAGGGTTACAAGACGTACTTCTTGCAAAACGATCAGGGCAATATGAATGAAACCCATTCTGTCGCGGCGGGGCTGGATTATATTGGGGTTAACCCGATTTTTTCTTATCTGCATGATCAGGGCAAGGTACGCTTTGAAGCAGCCACTGATGCCGAGGTGAAAGAGACTTTAAAATTAACCATGCGCACTGAGGGCCTGATTCCGGCTCTAGAGAGCACCCATGGTTTTGTTGTTGCATTAAAAGAAGCCGCGACCATGGCCAAGGACGAAATTGTATTGGTCAATATGTCGGGTCGTGGCGACAAAGATATCTTTACCATCGCTGATGCGCTGGACGATGCTAAGTGGAAGTCCTTTATTGAAGGCAAGGCCGACCAGTACCGCGCGGAGAAAAAATAATGGGTCTTGAGACTTTTATAGCAGAGCGTAAACAGCATAAAGATTTGCTGGTGATGGCCCACGTCGTCTGTGGCTACCCTTCGTTTGAGGCCAATATGCAAGAGCTGGAAATTATGGATGAGGCCGGAGTTGATCTGGTTGAATTACAGTTTCCATTCTCTGAGCCCAGTGCCGATGGCCCACTGTTTGTGCGCGCCAATGAGCAGTCGTTAAAAGCGGGCACCACGGTTGATCAGTGCTTTGAGTTTATGGCGCAGGCCAGTAAGCGATTCTCGTTTAAAGTATTAATGATGGGCTACTACAACACAGTCTTTAAAATGGGCGAGGATGTGTTTGTTGAGCGCCTTAAAGCAGCGGGTGGAGTGGGTTATATTTTGCCAGATCTGCCGATTGAAGAATCTGACAAGTTGCACAAGTTGTCTGCTGAGGAAGGGGTTGAGCCGGTTATTCTAATGACGCCAACGAGTAGTGATAAGCGTTTGGCACAGTTGGGTGCGGCGAGTCGCGGTATGGTTTATGCGGTTGCGCGAAAGGGCGTGACTGGGTCAAAAACCAGTATGGACGATGATGTTATTTCGCTGATTAGTCGGTGTCGCGAGCATACCAATGTGCCGATTGGTGTCGGGTTTGGTATTAGCAGTAAAGCGGATATGGACTTTTTGCGTGGCTCTGCGGATTTGGCGATTGTAGGTACTGCGGCGTTGAAGACTTGGGAAGAGTCTGGGGCGGATGGCTTGAAAAAATTCTTTGCTGAGCTTATGGCGTAGTGGCTTAGCGCTGCTACCTAGTGGTCATCCTAAGGAACGAAGAATCTCATGCTACGGAGCGTGCAATACCCCGAAGACACTGGCGATCGACTCCATGGTTTTATGATTTTCAGCGCTCTTACAAGTCGCTTCGCTCAATCAGGTATTCGCTTCATCTAAAAATCATAAAACCATAAGCGGAGCCTGAATGATCGCCAGTGTCTTCGAGGCATTGCTTTAGAATTTTTGCGCTATTTTGGTTTTGATATTTGGGTTGTTGCCCTGCAGAGCGAGGGATCTGTTGGTAGCATTAATCCCCTGTCGAAACGCTAAAACGCCAATCATTGATTACTTGTGAACGCACTTCATCTAGGTCTGGAATAGTGCCTAGGCTGGCATTTTGGATGCAGACCAGATGAACGCCTTGGCTCGAGGCTATGGGGCCGGTCCAGCAGGGTAGGTCGCCATCTTTGACCAAATTAAAAAGCTTCTGAGCAAAGTTATTGCCGAACTCGCGATCAACTCTCACTGAGGTGGCAGAAAAATAGCGATCGGCCAATGCGGTTTTATCACCTTTTGGTTCGGTCTCGATTTGATTGATTTGCTGCAGTGCCTGCTTGGCCTTTTGTCTGGCCAGGCCACCATGTTTGGCGTTAGTGAAGACGATTTGGGTAAAGCTATAGCGGGAGGATTCGCGGTACTGGGCTTTATGCTGGGCATAAAAGACGTTTAGCTCTGCCTCTGTAGGCTGTCTCGTGGTGGTCACGTTTTTGGTGAGGCCCTCTAATTTAGCTTCCATGGCCGAGCGATCCATCACCGCGTCTATATCTGCTCCTATACTTTCGGTGGCCGCTGTTTCTTCGCTAAATAAATCTGTTTCGATGCGCTGTTGTAGTGCGCTAATCTCGGGAAGGTATTGGCGATTGGCATCCCAATCTATTTCGCTTGGCGCATCGGTCTCTGGCAGCAGCCAATAGAGGGCTGTGCCCAGTAGTGCGATCAGTATCAAAATTCTGAACAGGTAGGTGGAGGAGATGGACATATAAAATGGCTCGCTACTGTTTAAATATCTTAATCCAGTCTCCGGCTTTGGGTTCGCCGCTGGGATAGTAGCCGTTGATTATACGCAGATCTTCGCGATCGACTGCATTGAGATTAAGGGCTTTGTTTAGCTTATCGAAGGTGGTCGCGTTGGTGGCTTTCACATACTGGATGGTCTTGGGTTTTTGCCCGGCTATTTCGCGACTAGAAATAGGGCGGAAGGTATTTATAGCGGTAACAAATTGTTTGTCGACTTCGGCAAAGGTCTTAGTTTCGGTTGGTTTTTTTTGTTCGGTTGCAGTCTGTTGGTCGCTCAGTTCGCCAATAAACAGATAGGCGTTAAGTTTGTAATAGACCACGGCAATGCGGCTGTCAGGCCCTTTGTCTCCGCCAGGCAAAATACCACTAAATCCTTTAAGTCGGGCTGGGGCTATGGCTTTGCCGTCTTTTAACTGGGATACCTTTAAGTAGTTGTAGAGATATTCTTCGGGGCTCTGTGAGGTGCGTGCTATGGGGCGCATTTTTAATAAGGCAGTTTTATCCTGTGGCGCGCCACTGGCCATAAATGGGCTGGGGCTAGGGTCTTGTATCCAGTCTTTGGGGAAGTCAAAGCGCACTCTGAGACGCATATTGGAGAAGCGTTCAGGCTTTTTTTCTTTGGCGAGAAAGTTTTCTCCCCAGATTAATCCATCGGTTAATTGGCGGTAGCGGCTGGCGCCATTGTCGCGGGTTTTGGTGGACTTTACGGCATTGGCTTTACTGACGACGGTGCGCAGGCGGCTGTCGTTGCGCGGGTGACTGGAAAAAATACCATGGTAGGTTTGCTTCGATGCGCCTTTGGCCTTGGCGCGGTCTTTTTGCAATGTTTCATAGTCTTTCATAATCGATAACATACTGATCATTTCGTTGGGCGCATAACCCAGTTTGGCCATATATTCGGCACCAGCTTCATCGGCTTCCAATTCATTGCGACGACCATGGCCACGGATAATGGAATTGGCATAGGCCATACCTGCTTCGTAGACTTCGTTGCTGCCCGACATTACAGCGGCAATAGCTGATAGTATCTGTGCGCCGGTGGCTTTGCTCTCTTGGCCGGTGACATGTTTGCGGGTGATATGGGCCACCTCATGAGCGAGCACTGAGACCAACTGTGCTTCATTGCTAACGTAATTAAGTAGGCCGCGATTTACGTAGACATAGTTGTCGCGGGTCGCAAAAGCATTCAGGTCTGGTGAATCGAGCAATGTGAAGGTGAATTCTTCACCGGCCATTTCTGATACTGCGACTATCTCTGCGCCGAGCTTTTTAATATAGGCATCTAGTTCTGGGTCATTATAGATCGAGGTGCTTTCAATAGTCTTTTCATAGATTTCTTCGCCAGTAACAGCGGTCCAAGCTGATGGCGCAAGGACAAGACTCGCACAGAACAAAGTGCTGGCAAGCAGGGCGGTAATTATTTGGCGTCGAATGTTGGGCATAGTATTGGACTATTTTGTTGGGTTGATACTGCGCTTATTGTGTCACCGAAAAAAAGTTTTTCAGTTGATTGCCCATACTCGAGCAGGCATCACTCTTAACTGGTGTTAAAAATGGAATCGGTGCTACTGCGCCAATAAGATAGGAGGTGCCCTCGGAGTCAACTCGCAGGCGACCTTTCTCTGTTAGCTCATTTAAATCCCAGACAATAGCTTCGTACACTGACACCTTGTCCCATTGGGCAAAACCAAAACAGCCACCGCCCCCTGGACCTATAGCGCAGCTGATAGAGCCTCCGGAATCTAGAGTTTCTGTGGACCCATCCAGCCATACCAGATAGCGCACATTGCGTTTATCCACCTGCGTTTTAACGCTGGCATCTTGCATTAATCGCTTAAGACGAGGCAGCCCTTTGGGCGCTGTGCGCGGTTCAAACCAGGGATAGATTGCATCAATAAATTCTTGTTCCGGCAGTACCTGTATATCGGCACTGCGCATCTTATCGCCGACACAGCCAATAAATTCACGATCGGTTTCATAGTGGCCAGCGTCGCGGCGACCCAATACAACGACTCGCTCATTGGCATCTAATTCTATGGCCTCACCTGTGGGTCTATATTCGTCAATAGTGGTGGTTGCCGAGCAGCCGACGAGGGTCACACTAAATAGTAAGGCGATCAACTTAGTCGAGGATTTCATGGCGACACCTCCGTATTTTGAGCTTGCTGAATACTGCCTTGCTCTTGTCGCGCCCTTTTTTTCTCTTCGGCCGCCCAGTTGTTTACTGCAGGGATACGGTAAAAGTCGAGCATCAGTTTGGCGCCAGCATCGCGTAGCGCGATAATGGCGGCCTCTTCAATGGCTGCGCTTTTTGATGCCATAAAGGCATCTGGGGTTTTGCCATAGGCGGGCATAAACCAGCTGTCGATAGATTCGCCCTGTGAGGTTTCAAGATCCAGATTGTATTTGATCCATACTTCAAACACGTTTAGGTAGTTGTCTGAGGGCGTGGAGACCTGCACTTCGCGCACTGAGGGAATAATAACCATCGCATTATCCGCGGTAACCTCTTCTCTGCTGGCGACAAACTCTAACGTACTAAACAAACCGGCAAAGGCATTGCGTAGCAGACGCACCTGAGCAGCGCCAATATCAATCACTGTTTTTGCATTGGGTTTGGCTACATAGGTCGCGAAGCTAGGTTCAAATACCACAGCGGCACTCAATGCTTTTGGTTTTGCCAGTACCTGCGGAAAATCATTAGTTAACTGCACCGAGGCTGAGGAACTGCAACCCGACAGAATGACCAGACTTATTATTGCGGCGAATGGTTTCATTTTTATTGTAAGCATAATTTATTACCCTTTAATTGAGGCTGTTTAAGCCGATAAAGGTTCCCCCGTTGTTGTAGCTAAGTTCGCGCATCAGTGCGGCAAATTTTATTGCCGATGCGCTAGGTGTGCCCCCAGGTGGAAAATGAACTGGAAAGCCAATGGCATGAATGCGTACTAAGCGGTTGGCGCCGCGGTTGGCTCTGTTGAGTTGATCAACGGCTTTAACTACATTGCGTATCGAGCGCCCCTGAAAGTCATCGCCCAGAGTGTAGATGCTGATCTTGCGCCCCGGTTTATAAAAAGTCTGGATTGCGGTATTAATACCTTCTACTGGGCTGGAGTTACTAAAAGGGGCCCAGGTGGCCAGTTTGTCGATTATGTTTTTACGCGTTTGCGGGCTGTCGGCAATCCACTGTTTGCGGTCGTTGTTAAACATGTACTGGCCCATATCGTTGAGCACCTGAATACCTTTAACCGCTGGATAGATATCTAGAATATTAAGCATTTCTTTTTTGACTTTTTCCCAAGCGGCGACCTGCATACTGCCGGAGGTGTCTATCACAAAAATAATATAGTCACTGTCTGCGGGGATGCCGCCGACCAGCTGATTTTTCTGCTGAAATTCGGGGCCTAGTAGTCGTTCCATCTCTTCTGACAACACTTGCAGTACTAGCTGCAGCTGTTCTTTTTCTCGCGATTGCGACTGTGACAGCTGATTGGATTGTTTGGAGACACTGGCGAGTTTTGCCTTGAGCCGAGCAATACGTTCGGTTAGCTCTGATAGCTGCTGTTTGCGCGATTGCAGTCGCTCATCTAGCACCACAGAGTCTCCGCGGATCTCAAATAGGCGCTCCTGGTAGTCTTTTACCGATCCCATTAATTGATTCTCGGCCTCTTCCAATGCTGAAGGATCGCCGACGCGTGCTATCACCAGCAGCAATACGATAGCGCCAAAGCCACAGCTAATGACGTCGAGAAACGAGATGCTCGCTTCCTGTAGTTCTCGGCGCTGCTTTCTCATGGCCAGTCTCTGGATGGCGCGATAAAAGCGCCATTAGTATTGAGTGCGGTCTGCCAGAATAATGCGGCGGCTTCAGGATCGCCTTCCATGGGAAATAAAATAGTATTGAGTGGCACGCCGCGAGGAAATTCTTTGATCGCCGCCAGGAAGTGTTTGCGGCGCTGTTCGCCACTCACCATATATTTTCGCGGTGGATTCTTACCCTGGGTGGGCAGGCCATCGGTCAGTAAAAAGACATTGTCAGGACGATTTTCAAAGTCGGCAATGGCGCTAAAGCCATTGGTTAAACTGGTCCCAGAACCGGGTGAATACCGTTTAAGTCCGGCAATTGCATCTTCCATCGCCAGCGAGTCTGCGGCATCTAACCACTCGCCTTCAGATCCGGTGAGGGCGGCCTGAGCCTCGGTATTAAATACATAGATTTGAAAGCGGCTGCTCGCAGGTAGTTGTGCTACCAGCCATTCGACGGTGCGCAATGTCCACTGCCATTTTGGCGACTGCTTTTTCTGTGCGTCATCCATATTGCGTCGACGCACAGCATTGACCACGGTATCGGCGAGCATGCTGGCGGAACCGTCGACTAATATCAGTACCCGCTCTCCGCCTAGTTTAAGGCCGGTAAGGTATTGGCGATTACCATCGCCGAGAAATTCGCGCACCTTGTCACCAAACTCCACTTCTTCCATCTGTGCGGTTTCATCTTCGAGCTGTTCGACCTGACGACGTAGTTTATCCAGGTCATTGGGATCGGCCTGAATACTTTTTTCGGTTTCTTGCAGGTCGGTTAGTACCCGATCTGAAAGACCCTGTGCCTCAACCAATTCCAAGGTTATTTCTTCGAGGCTATTTAATAGTTGGGTTTTTTTTGCCTCTGCCTGACGAATATCCATCTGCAGTAAATCGACTTCGGCGGAGAGTCGCACATCTGGTGTTTGGATTTCGGTGGCGTTGTGACGGAGAATTAAAAACAGCAGAGTAACAGCGCCAAAGCCGCAGGCCATAATATCCAAAAAGGATAAACTAAAGGCTATATTGCGACGCTTTTTAGGCATTACTGACCTCGATCAGTGTGAGTCTGTGACCTGCAATAATCAGTAATTGGCCCGGTTCGCACTGGCTGGGTACCTGCATATCAATACTGGTTGACTGATGCATTATACGTAGCTGTCGATCTTCAATAACGGCTACAAATGCCGCTTTGTTATCTATGCTATTGGATAGCCGTAGCTGATTGTCTTGCATGGAAATACTAAGCGGTTTATCCAGTGGCCAAGCATGATCCTTAAACAGCAAATGGGTTGCGCAACGCTGCTTTACTATGCTTTTGTTAATTTTTTTATCAGCGGTTTTTAACTCAGTAATTCTATGTAATGTACTGCTACTGGAAACTATTTGTTGCTGTGCCTTCAGGCAGTTGTCGACGCTACTGGTTTGCGACATGACCTCGGCTTTGGCAAATCTTGGCAGTATGGCTGGAATTAAATTGGCACTATGAGCAAAGCTGATTTTAGTATTTGGATGTTTTTCAATAATGGCATTGAGGCTGGTCAGTCGCTGCTCAATGATCTCGCTGATCTGCTGTTTGCGCAATATCAGCGGCAGCTCTCCGCGCGGAGAGGGCAGGCTAACTGAAATCTCATTCTTCCAGCCGAGTTGCATTAACCAATTGCGAAGATGGTCATAGATTGCCTGTTCACCCTCTGAGGTATGCAGCGGATCATGGCGGTAATCGTCAATTAAGCGATCACTAATATGGCGTGCGACGCCGTTATACAGATACATAATGCCGAGATCTGGAATAACCTCCTGATGGCTAACGGCGACTGTGCCATTGGTGTTAGTGATCAGGCTGACCACAGATTGTTGAAGCTGCAAGTCGACCAATAGGCTGTCTTGCTGTGCCTGCAGACCGGTTGCTAGGGCGCTGTCGATAACCCCATCAACCTGCACTGGAATGGCCTGCGCCAAACCGAGCAGTAGGGCGAGTTGGTCATCGGTAAAACAGCCGGGGACTGCCAGTATGATATTGCTCGGTGAGCCGATACTTTCGAGCATATGCTTTATTTGGGCATAGGCGATATCGCCATGATGTCGCGCCCAGTTTTGTTTTCCCGGCAGTGGCAGCTGGTTGAGTTGTCGCCAGTATTGATTAAAGCTATTTTGTGGATTGCTCCAGGCTGTGCCTCGCGCGCTATCACCGCTTTCGATACCGGTGGCGGTGAGCCGCGCAAAGCCAGGTTCGATATGGGATTGACCCTCTTCTGACTGGATCAGCAGAGCCTGGTCATTTAACTCTAAGATAGCGACTGTCATGCTTTATTTCGCTTTTAAAAAGCGCAGTAAATTATTTTCGCAGTAGGACTGTGAGTCGAGCACTAGACGCTCTTGAGAGAGCTGGAGCTGGTGCATAAAAAACATCACTACCATACTGATAAGCAGGGCAATAAAGGTGGAGTTAAAGGCTACCCCGAGGCTGCTAGTAACGCCCGCGATATCGCCAGCAATGGCTTCATGAGCCTGCCCTAGAGCGGCACCAATACCACGTACTGTGCCGATAAAGCCGATTGATGGAATGGCCCAGGTTATGTAGCGCACCATGGATAGCTCAGAGTCGAGGCGATCATTTTCGGTATCACAGACACTGGTGACGGCTTCGGTGGCAAACTGCACACTTTCGGTAACCTGAAATCTAGTCAGTGCGGTGTGCAGTGCTCTGGGTAGTAGATAGCTGCGCTGTTCATCGGGCAGTGACTGTAGTGGTCTGGTGAGCTGTGAGGCATCATCAGGCAGTACTCTGGAGCCTTCGGCTATGGATATCAGCGGTTGGGTCAGCATGCGCTGTTCACGAATGGCAGTGCGGGTTTTGTAGCCCATAATGGCCAGTGACCAAAACATAAGAATAAAACAGGCTTCCTGCTCTAGGTCTTTAATCACGATAAAGAATGAGCGCGGCACCTGATACTCTTCCCCGGCGGCGACCATTTCAGCATGGTGGCGAATGGTACTATCGGCATTGGGGCGAACCACGGTAACAAAGATGGTATGTACAATAATGATGGCCAGCAGCAGGGCAATCAACTGGAAGAACATCTCGTTGCTGGCGCGGTTGGTTGAAGTATTCATAGTCTGGTCCTGTTACTTAATTAGGTTAAATATCTGAGGGTAGAGGCACTGGAAAGTCCTCGGATATTTCTTCGCTAGGTTTAAAGTCACTGTCACTAGCCGATTCTTCAGTGGTTTCCGCGGTTGGCTCTTGAGTGCTGGTGGCGGGCTTATTATTCGTTATTAGTTCTGGGTCCGTAGACTCCTGAGCTAATACTAGCGGGGGTAAAAACAGCAGAGCGATTAAAAATGTTCTCATGGTTTGGCTCCTGCGCTATCTACATAACGTGCGATTCTAAAGCCTACATCCAGACGCCCATCGACGCCAGCCTCGCGATAACTTAGGCGCAGCTCGGTGCGCGACCCCAGTGCCCAGCTGGCGCCGCGAATAACATGCCGGGTTCCTGTTGATGGACCTGTTGGGTCTAGCACTGCACCGCTGCGGCTGGGACGTACGTCGTAATAATCATTGACCCATTCCGCAACGTTGCCGCTCATATTGTAGAGGCCTTTTTGATTGGCTTTAAAGCTGCCAGTCTGAGCAGACACTGGCGTTTTGTCGTTGTAATTAGCAATGGTAAAGGTGAGAAATCTGGATGCGCTCTGGTCAGCGTAGTTGTCAGCTACTTCCATTGGGGGGTAGAGGTCATTGGCCCAAGGGAATATTTTACTGTTGCCATTAGTATCGATTCTTGCAGCCCAGGCCCATTCGGCCTCGGTGGGCAGGCGGTAACCATGCGCATCCCAGTTGAAGCCACTGATCACACCCGCTTCCAGCAAGTAGAACTGCGGCAGACCCTCGCGTTTGCTCAGCCAGTTACAGTACAGGGCGGCATCTTCCCAGCTTACTTTGACGGCGGGCTGTTGGTCCATATCCAATGACTGACCCCTAAGTGCTGAGGAGCTATGGCTGGCTTTCCAGCGTCGTAATTCGGCGTTGCTGATCTCTTTGGTACCCAGATAAAACGGTCTCTGCAAGCTTACGCTGCGCTCTGCCTCATTAGCTCTGCGTCCCGGTTGACGGCGAGGTGCTCCCAAGGTGAAGCTGTCCTCGGGCCGGAATAATTTTAAAGGTGAGCCAACTGAGCTTTTCACCGCTGGCGGGCGAGATGCCCAGTAGGCCTGCTGCAATGTGAGCAAATTAATCGTTAGCGCCTGCTCATGGCCGGGTCTTGGGGTGACGGTTAATGATTTTGTTTCATAGCCCTCTTTTTGAATAGTGACGCTATGGGGCTTTGCGGTGAGCGATAGGGTGCGACTGCCGTTACCCTGATTGCGATTGTCGACCAAAATCTGGGCATCGGCTGGGCTAATGTTAAAGGCAATGCTGCCTTTATTGGGAACCAGATTAATCGCTAGTTCCGAGGTTTTTTCTGGTTGCACCTGGGTTAATTGGCTGGCCTTTAAATAGCCTTCTAAAAACAACTCAATACGATGTTGAGTAAATGGCGCCAGGGCGACTTGCACTGGGGTGGTGCCAAGGAATTTATTATTGATGGTAACGCTGGCGCTGGAGGGGGAGCTGTCGATCTGCAATGTGCCGTCGGCAACAATCAATGCAATAGGTGGTTGCTGAGTGCTGGTGCCAGCTTTAACCGAGACCTGCTGACGGTGAGTTTTATAGCCTGCAAGTGTTACCTTGAGTTGACTGCCGGTTTCCAATACCTCTGTAGTAACTGGGGTCCGGCCGATTAAACGCTCATCAATATACAGCTCGGCACCTGCGGGGACAGTAGTGAATTGCATCTGCCCCCAGGCTGGTAGGAGGCTGATATTAAGCGATTGGGTTTTACCCAGGCCATCGATATCAATTTCTTGCAGCAAGGGAAAGTAGCGATACTTGTTAAATTCCAGCTGGTGAGAACCTCGGCTAATGCCTTCGATAGTGCCAGGAACTGTCCCAGCGGATTGACTGTCGACACTGACTTTGATGTTCTCCAGCTCTGAGGTTACCGATAGATTGCCGGGCAGTGGCTGGAGCTCAAGTTTAAGCTCTTGAGTAGCGGCGTCATCCACGCTGATGGTCTCAAGTAATGGATAGTAGCCTGTCGCGTTGGCGGTAATGTCGTAGTCACCACGCAGTAGTAGATAGTTATCGCCGATATTAAATGATAGGCCGCTTATCTCAATGTCCGCGGTGCTCGGCTCGGTTTGAAAGATGACTGCGCGAGCCATAAACAGGTAAGCCATGATAATAATGCCGACACCAGCAAGCACGGCGAGGGTGAGCATGCCGGGGGATAGTGGCAGACCACGCTTGGCGCCATTGCCATCCATGGGGGTGAAATCGGTTGCTAAAAGTGGATTTTCGTCGGGCATAGTATTTCAGATACTGTTTTATTATTGTTTGCCAAACTAGCACTGTTTTAAATTTACTCTAAGTGGGACTAGTCTGTTCCCTTACCTAATGGGCTCCATTCATAACGGTTTTGTTAGATATTTTTCGTTGCAGTTACATAATATCTAAATAGCCTCGCTACAGCTTACCAGTATTGGGTCTGGCATTGGTTGTCCGGTAATAGTGAATTCAACCTGCACGTCTCGATAGCCCAGTCGCTTGCCGGCGGCAATATAGCGTCCGGGCTTCAGTAGTACGGAGGTCTGTTTAAAGGCGCCTAACTTCTTAACGCGAAATAATGTTACCTCAGTCAGGCTGTCGGACTGCAGTACCACATCTATTGATGTACGCGACTGGCGTAACGTTTTTTCCAGCTTGGCTATTTGTTGTCTCAATACTGGGCCGGGCTTGGCAATGCCCGTGGCATCTTTAAGTAGACGTTGGGCGCTGTTATATACAAAGGTCGAGGCCAGTTTTAGTGGGTCTGCGAGTATCTTATTAATCTGACTGTCGAGACTGGCGCGCACCTTGACGGTAATGGTACGTACCCTGGCTGAGGTGAGGGACGGGTCGGTGGCGAGTAGAGATCGATAGATATCCAGTGCCTGCTGCCATTGTTCGGCGCTTTCAAGGTCGTTGGCTCGTTGCATCTGCCGGTTCACCACTATCTGTGATTGGCGTGTTTTAACCTGAGACAATGCCTGGGCCACTGAAGGATGGTTGGTGTAGATAGTGCCAGCCACAGCAAAGGACTGATTGGCAGTGGCAAAGTTATCTTGATCCAGAGCACTAAAGCCATCACTCATGGCGCTGCGAAAGCGCTCCTCTGTTATGGCCTGTTGGGTAGACTTGAGCGCTGTTGCCGCTCGACCATGCTGGTTATCGAGGTTTAGTGCTTTCTGGTAGGCATCCTCAGCCAAGCTGAGTTGCTTACTTGCTAGCAGTTTATCGCCAGCCTTGAGCTGCTCAACAACCTGAGGCAGTGCCGCAGCACGCAGTTCAAGCTGTTGTGACTGCTGGTTTTGCGGTGCTATTGCCATGGCGATGCTAGCTGCTACTGCGGCTATCGTAATATCGGTTTGCGCGGCATTTTCAATTGCTTCGGTCCCCTCTGCGAGCGTCCTGGTTAAAGTCTCCTGACCCAGCTGCTCGAGGCTATTTAGTTGTGCCAGTGATTGCTGATAGCCAGCGAGTGATTCGCGGTATTCACCGTAGCCGTACTGGTCATCACCCTGCGCTATCAATGCGATGGCCTGACGAAATTCAAAGTCGGCCCAGCGTTCAATACTCTGATTAGTAAGGCGGTCGCGAACCGCAATAATTTGAGCCAATGTCGTTTGCGAGTCCTGCCGGTATTTGGTTTTTTCTGCAGCGGTAGAGGGGCTTACGCTAGTTTTGACGACTGGCGTGACCGAGGCGCTGGGGTCTGCTATCCAGGGCTCTGTGACTACGGTGGGCAGCAGCACGATAACGGCGACAACCACGACTAGCAGTAGGCCAATAATAAGCTTCTGCTTGCCCTGCTGTTGAGATGATGGTGATTGATTATCCATAATCTAGCGGCTTACAGACTGCCGCGCTCCTGCTTGTATATTTTATGCAATAGTTCTTGCCACTGTTCGTACTGAACCGTCACTGTGCCTGTCAGGGTGACAGTGCGATCTTCCAGTTCAATAACCTGGGGCGCAATTTCGGCTTCCAATGAGGAGCCCATCTCGGCAACAGATTCATTATAGGCGGCGGACTGCTGTTTCTTCTCGAGGCCTGATTTAAGAATAAAGCCACCTACTGCGGCGGTGGCCGTACTGGCATCGCTGGCCATGCGGGTGTCGGCCTGAGAGCGGCCATAGATGCCTGCTAAGATCGAGCCAATACCGGCAATAATTCGGCGATTACCCTGCTTGTCGAGCTGCCGCGCCTTAACTACTGAGTCGTAGGAGGCGCGCCTAAAATCCTGATAGGCGAGGTGCATCTGCTGTGAGAATCCGTCGTAGTAGTCCTGCATGGTGTCGATATAGAGGTAGTCGCGATCACGAATCTTATACACGCGCTGCAAGATGCTGTCATTTTCTGCGGGAAGGCGCGCGATGGATAATGTGCCGTCGCGCTTGGCGCTGATATATTCATCAAAGGCCTCGGGCGAAAATATTTTTGCAAAGCGCAGCTCGGAGATGGTGCGTAACTCTATCGCCTGTTGGTCACTGAGTTTTTCTCTGAAAGCCAGTACATCATTGGCGATGCGTACAAATAAATTTTGGAATGGGTCACCCAGACTTTTTAGACGTCGATCGTAGGCGTATTTGCCAGTGGTCTGTTTGTATTTCTTGCTAAACCACTTTTTACCGCTGGTATCCTTGACCGTGATTTGCAGATCCATGGTTTCGCCATCGGACTGTAAGATAGTGCCACTGATATAGATGTCCATTACCACATCTGCGCTGGGTGTTACCCGTATAGCACCCCAGGCGCCGCTCTTTTCCATGACTTTGGCTAACTGGTTAGAGAAGTAAATAGCCTCGGCAAAACGCACCTCGGGAAATACGGTGTCGTCCTCATCAGTGAGATAGAGGCCATCATTAAGGGTTGGAATACCCACATCTAAAAGTGCTGCTTCGGGGATGGGCGCAGTTGGCGTTTTTAACACCAGCGCCGTTGAAGAGGTTACCTTATCAACGGCTGCAACGGCTGGCGGTAAGGCGAGTAGCGCCATAGCAACCAGCACAGCCTTTATTGCGGTTCTGCCTATCACCTGATTAGTTTGCGTATTTTCCATAATCATTTTTATCCAGCACCGTCTATTGATTCTTGATTCGTCGATATTCATCCCACAGCCTTTCTCTCAGTACTGGGTCTTTTTCTTTCATCGCTGCGTCGCGTATCTGGCGCAAAACAATATCATCTCCCTGACCATCGTCTATATCGTCAGGGATGGGTATTACCTCTGTATCTGCCTGCTGCTCGCCACCATTGGATGCGCTGCCTTGCGACGCTGGCTCTCCCTCAGCGCCCGGAGAACTGCTCTGTCCCTCTGGACCATCTTGTGCAGCCTGTTCGGTCTCGGCATTACTCTCGCTCGGAATGCCGGTATCCGCTTCTTCAAACAGAGGTTCGTTGCTGTCGGCAGCAACACCGCTTGAACCGCTGGGGCTGAGAATATCGATTTCGTCAGAGCCTTGAGAAGAACTACCGCCCACATTGTCATCAAACCCCTCTAAAGATGCGTCCAGCTCCGCATCTAGGCCTTCTATGCTCTCACCCTGCTGGCCACTGGCACTGCCTTCTTGGCTGCCGTCCTGATCGCCAGAGCTTTGTTCGCCGCCGGATGGCGCGCTACCAGACGGCCCTGAGCTGCCGCTGGGTGATGAAGAACCGCCACTGGGTGCAGAGGGCCCGCCGCTTGGTGGGGAGGGCATGCCACCACCTGACTGCCCTGAAGGCCCAGACTGTCCCGAAGAACTAGTTGGTGAGGGCATTTGACAGGCGCTGAGTAACAACAGCATGAGCATTGTTGCTAATAATGTGTGCACTGAGGCTTTCTTTTGTAGTTCCATAATAGTGACTTAGCCTTTTGGTGTTGGTTGGTCATACAGCATGCTGTGAGGTGCCTCTGCTGCCAGCCCATTGACCAGCTTTGGTCGAAAACGTTTGCTGCGCATATCCTTACGCAGTTTGCCCAATTGATCCTCGGTAAGGCTTTGAGGTGAGCTGGTCACTTCGATTTGATTGGGCACGCCATAGGTCGATATCATCATTGATAATTCAAGCTGAGATTCTGATGACTCATCACTGAGCGCAACCTCAGAGCGTTTATCCATACTGAACTCTATCATTCTGGGTGCGCTAAATAGCTCTGCCCGAGCCTGTTCTGGGTTTTCTGCGGTCTCCAGAACATCGAATGCTAATTGATAGGCCTGAGAGGCAGAGAATTTTTGCCCGAACACCAGATACCAGTCACCCAATTCAGCAATTGCCATGGCTTGATCTATTTCAGTGCTATCTGGTTGCTCGACCAGAGCTTCAATAACTTTTTCAAGCGCCAACTTGCCACGGCGAAAGTGCATATGCGAGGTAGTCGCATCGCTGGGTCTGCCGGAGGAGCCCGCCATAGAGATACTGAGCCCCGAGTCCGAGGGTTCACCATGCTGCTTGATATGGTTGGCAATGAAGTACTGCAAGTAACCCAGGCGGCGGTAGCGATTTGGCGCATCCGGATCGTCCAGCGGCATATCTGTTTCAAGAATGTCATATATACGCGCAGCAATCCGTTCAGATATCACTAGATTGGAGTAGCCGCCTTTGGGGGTGCGCTCTTTGTAGGTGCTCATATACCAGTCCAGCAATTGATCGAGTACCGGTAGCATGCGGACATCATTAGCACCATAGGCTTTAGTATTGATGGTGTAGAGATTTTCCAGAGCTTTTTGGGATTCGCCCCAGTTACCCAGGTAGCTCTCGGTATCGGCAATGGATATCAGGTAGGGGGCCTGAGTCAAACTGTCGAGGCCATAGTTAACACGTTCAATTTGCATGCCTCTTTGAAAGGCTCTGCGAGCATTTTCGTACTCATCTCGGGAATAAAGCGATTTCCCAAGGCCTAAATATAGGTCTGATAGCTCTGTTGAGTAGGTGCTGTACTCTGCTTCGACATTGTCGATAGCATTCATATAGTCGACAACAGGGTCTGAGACAGGCTCCTGTTCAGCGATGGATTGTGCATAAGTCAATTGATTTACAGCTATTGCCATTAGCAATACAGAAATTCTAAATATGCTGTCCCTGCAGACTGAGGGTGATTTTGATAACGTTTGCTTGGCGGGCATAACCAGCTCCTAGATTATCTCTCAAATTAGAGTAGTCAGTTTTTAGCCGGTTCCGTGGCGAGTCATTTGAAACGCAAATTGTTTATTTTAATTCTCGAAAGCTAACTGTTTGACTACAAAATAATCAGTTTTACTCGAGATTTATCAAGTTTTCGCCTTTATATACGTTAGTTTACACGTTCAGATGCTAATATCTTCGGTCTTCTACACTTTAAATAGAGACAATAATGACTAAGCCACTACAGGGTTTGAGAGTAATCGAACTTGGCCAACTATTGGCCGGCCCCTTTGCCGGATGCATGCTTGGATATTTCGGCGCAGAGGTTATTAAAGTAGAGCCACCAGGTGGCGATCCAATTCGTAATTGGCGTGAGGTTAAAGATGGAACCTCACATTGGTGGCGCAGCCTTGGGCGCAATAAGAAATGTATTTCACTGAACCTAAAGACACCAGAAGGGCGTGACCTAGTTAAGCAGCTGCTCAAGAGCGCCGATATTGTAGTGGAGAATTTTCGCCCCGGAGTGCTTGAGGAATGGGGCCTTGATCCCGAGAGCCTGAGAGCGGATAACCCCAACCTTATCTATGCGCGTATTTCTGGCTATGGCCAAACTGGGCCCTATTCAGAGAAGGCTGGCTTTGCCTCTGCCTGTGAGGCCATTAGCGGCTTCCGTTATGTGAATGGCTATCCGGGAGAGGCGCCAGTGCGGCCTAACCTGAGTATTGGTGACACTGTGTCTGGGCTGCACGCGGTGATTGGTATACTGATGGCGCTGCGCTCTCGAGATGAGGCGATCAAAGATAATAAAGAGGGCGGTCAGGTGGTTGATGTGGCGCTCTATGAGTCGATGTTTAATCTGCTTGAAGCGGTGATTCCTGAATACGATGGCGCTGGGGTTGTGCGCCAGCCTTCAGGTACCACCGTGACCGGCATTGTGCCCACTAATACCTATAAATGTGCTGATGGAAAATTTCTGGTGATCGGTGGCAATGGTGACTCGATCTTTGCCCGTTTGATGACGGCGGTGGGCAGAGCCGATATGGCCACAGATGAAAAATATGCCACCAATGCTGATCGTGTGATTCATGAGGCCGCGCTCGACAAGGTTCTGGCCAACTGGTGTACCAGTCTGCCTTTGGCTGAGGCGATGCTGATACTGGAAGATAATCGCGTACCCTGTGGCCCAGTCTACAGTGCTGCCGACATGATGGAAGATAGACATTTCAAATACCGGGAATTATTTGAGCAGGTTGAAATTAATGGTGAGCCTCTTAAAATTCCAGCCATCATGCCGAAGTTGCAGGGCACCCCTGGGGGCACAGAATGGCCAGGGCCGGAAATTGGCTCGCATACTGATGAAGTGTTGCAAAGCTTAGGTCTGGATGAAGCCTCTATTGCACAACTTAAAATGAGCGGTATTGTGGCTGACGCACAATCTTAAAACAGACTATTGCAGGACTTTACTATGACTATTACCTCTTTTAATCCACCTCGTCGTACGCTTATGGGTCCCGGGCCTTCTGATGTAAGTGAGCGGGTACTTCAGGCTATGGCCAGGCCAACACTGGGCCATTTAGATCCAGCGTTTATTGGTATGATGGATGAGGTTAAAACACTGCTGCAATATGCTTTTCAAACTAAAAATGAGCTGACCTTTGCTGTCTCTGCGCCAGGTTCTGCAGGTATGGAATGTTGCTTTGCCAATTTGGTTGAGCCCGGTGATAAGGTTATTGTCTGCCAAAACGGTGTTTTTGGTGGTCGCATGCAGGAGAATGTTGAGCGCTGCGGTGGTGTTGCAGTGATGGTCCAAGATGACTGGGGCACTGCGGTTGATCCGCACAAGTTAGAGTCTGCGCTGGTGGCAAATCCAGATGCTGTTTTGGTGGCCTTTGTGCATGCCGAGACATCTACTGGCGCTCAATCTGATGCCAAAACACTGGTTGAACTGGCCCATAAGCATGGCTGTTTAACCATTGTTGATACAGTGACCAGCCTGACCGGCACCCCACTACTTGTTGATGACTGGAATATTGATGCTATTTATTCTGGTTCACAGAAATGCCTGTCGGCTCCTCCTGGTTTATCACCGGTGAGCTTTAACGAGCGCGCCGCCGAAAAAATTCGTCAGCGCAGCACCAAAGTCCAGAGCTGGTTTCTCGATTTAAATCTGGTTATGGGTTACTGGGGCGGTGAGGGCAAGCGCGCTTACCATCACACTGCGCCGGTCAACTGCCTCTATGGTTTGCATGAGTCGCTGGTTATTGTGCAGGAAGAGGGCTTGGAAAATTCTTGGGCTCGTCATCAGCGCAATCACTTGGCGCTGCGCGCGGGCTTAGAAGAAATGGGTATTGGCTTTTTAGTGCCTGAAGAGGATCGTCTGCCACAGCTGAATACGGTGACTATTCCAGAGGGTGTCGACGACGCCTTAGTGCGCAGTCGCCTGCTAAATGAATTTGATCTTGAGATTGGCGCTGGGCTCGGTGCGCTGGCGGGCAAGGTGTGGCGTATTGGCTTAATGGGTCATGCCAGCAACCAGAAGAATGTCGACTTCTGCCTTAACTCTCTGCGAGCGGTGCTTTAAGAATATCTAATGCCAGGGCTTCGGCGACCTTAATGCCGTCGATTGCCGCCGATAAAATACCGCCGGCGTAACCGGCACCTTCGCCAGCGGGGTACAACCCTTTGGTATTGACACTTTCATATTCTCTGTCGCGCTTGATGCACACTGGCGCGGATGTTCTTGTCTCGACGCCAGTCAGAACGGCATCGGCCATCGCATAGCCTTTTATCTGCCGATCAAACTCTGGAATGGCCTCGCGGATTGCTGCGACCGCAAAGTCTGGCAGCGCTTTGGATAAGTCGCCCAATGTAATTCCCGGTTTGTAGGAGGGTGTTACCTCACCCAGTGCGGTGGAAGGTTTGTCCTTTAAAAAGTCACCCACCAATTGCGCTGGGGCATTGTAGTTTTCGCCACCGAGCTGATATGCAAGTGACTCTAGCTCGCGCTGCAGATCAATACCGGCCAGCGGATGCTCAGGAAAGTCCTGTTCGGGGCTAATACCAACTACAATAGCGGCGTTCGCATTGCGCTCATTGCGCGAATACTGCGACATGCCATTGGTGACCACGCGACCCTCTTCTGACGTAGCGGCGACTACGGTACCGCCTGGGCACATGCAAAAACTGTAGACACTGCGACCACTTTTACAATGGTGCACCAGCTTGTATTCTGCTGCCCCTAAAATTGGATGTCCGGCTTGGGCGCCAAAGCGCGCCTTGTCGATTGTGGACTGGGGGTGCTCAATGCGATAGCCAATGGAGAAAGGCTTAGCTTCAATATGAATGCCATGATCGAGCAGCATCTGAAAGCTATCTCGAGCACTGTGGCCTATAGCCAAAATAATATGGCGGCTGTACAGGGTATCGCCATTGCTAAGGCTGATGCCGGTAATCTGAGATTTCGCGTTTTCCGCACCGTCCTCACGCAGAACACGCTCCACCTTTTGGTCAAATCGAATCTCACCACCAAGGCGAATAATCTCGGCGCGCATATTCTCCACCATACTGACCAATTTAAAGGTGCCAATATGGGGTCGGCTGTCGGTGAGAATCTCTTCTGGTGCACCGGCAATCACAAACTCATTTAATACTTTACGTCCCAAATGGCGGCGATCCTTAACTTGGCTCCACAGCTTGCCATCGGAGAATGTACCGGCACCACCCTCGCCAAATTGTACATTGGATTCGGCATTGAGATTGCGTTTGCGCCAAAATCCCCAGGTGTCTTGAGTGCGCTGGCGCACCTCTTGGCCGCGTTCGACGACAATAGGTTTGAGCCCCATCTGTGCCAGTATCAGCGCGGCCAAAATACCACAGGGACCAAAGCCAATAATAATGGGACGTTGCTGATTAGCCGCTGGAAAGGTGGCGCATGCTTGGGCGGCAAATTTATAGCTGGTGTCGGGGCTGGGGCCAACTCTGGGCAGACTCGGGTTGGTGGCGAGAATGACTTTTTCTGCACGCTCGGTAAGCACCACATCAACTTGATAGATAAGCAGTATTTGGCTCTTTTTACGGGCGTCATAGCTGCGTTTAAAAATGCTAAAACGCACTAGTTCCTCGGCATTGATGCCAAGTATCTTGAGGATCGCCTCAGGCAACTGCGCATCTGTGTGGTTGAGGGGCAGTTTTACTTCACTTACTCTCAGCATAGGTTTTAATTTACCGGCATTAAATCGAGTAGTGCGGTGACTGTGGCATGGACGCCACTGATCACGGCAGGCTGTGGCTCAATCTTAAACAAGGGGCTGTGATGTGAAGGGATGGCTGGACCTCCAGTCTTGGCGGCTGCTAGATCTTGCAGGCTGGTGCCGCCCACAGAAAAATAAACGCTGGCTATCGCTGGGTCTGTAGTGAAGTAGGGAAAGTCTTCGGCGCCCATGCCCTGAGAGGATATTGATACGACTTTGTTTTCACCTAATTGGTTCTGCCATACCTTTTTTAGGCGGCGTACCATTTGGTCATCGTTGACCGTGGGTGGTGTGTTCTCCGTTGAGACAATAACCTCTGGTAGCTTATCTTCTGGCAAACCAGCGGCGCGGCCAAGATTTAGTGCAATACGTTCAATACCGGCTAATAATTTATCGCGGGTTTCAAGGTTGGTATTGCGCACGGTTAACTGCAGGTGAGCGCGGTCGGAAATAATGTTGTGTTTGGTGCCACTGTGAAATGAACCCACGGTAACCACACCTGGTTGCCTGGGCGGCAATTCACGGGCGACGAGGGTTTGCAGTGCGACCACAATCTGGCTACCCAAAAGTACCGGGTCCTTACCCGCATGAGGCGAGGCGCCATGTGTACCCACACCATGGACAATAATATCTACGGTGTCAGCACCAGCAAAGGGCGCACCTTCTTGAACATTGACCAGTCCAGCTGGGAGGCCGGCAGAGACATGAAATGCCAGGGCGTAATCTGGTTTGCCAAACCGCTGCCAGAGGTTGTCTTCCATCATGGCTTTAGCCCCCATTAGACGCTCCTCCGCTGGTTGGCCTATAAGCATTAAGGTGCCTGACCACTGGTCGCGATGTTCGGTCATCTGCTTGGCGGTACCTATAAGACTGGTGATATGCACATCGTGACCACAGGCATGCATCACCGAAACTGTGTTGCCGGTGATCGGATCTTGCTGTACAGCATTGGAGGCGTATTCAAGGCCAGACTTTTCTTTTAGAGGTAGGCCATCCATATCACCACGCATCATCACCAGAGGGCCTGGACCATTTTCCAGCAGCGCGACAACGCCGGTGCCACCGACACCCTCGGTGACTTTGAAGCCATCACTGCGCAGTGCACTGGCGAGCTTTTTGGCGGTTCTGAATTCTGCGGTGCTGAGTTCGGGGTTGATATGGAAGTCTCGGAACATAGCGCCAAGGCGATTCTGATAATCGTCTTTGATCGACTGGGCTAGATCACTGGCAATGGTAAGCGGTGATAGCAGACCTGCCGTTAAGGCTGTTATTAGAATTGTTTTTTTCATATTCAAACACCTTCTAGGGTTTATAGCTGGCGATAAATTGCTGTACCACATCTCCGACCTGCTGCAGGCTGTCGCTGCTGCATTTGTCTACTGTATCAGCACTGGTATGCCAGTGATCTGGAAAAGGGTAATGAATTAAATCGACCACTTTAATACCGGCCATTAAAAAAGGCAGGTGGTCATCTATGATACGGATACCTGGGCTGTCTTTAAATACTGTGCTGTTCTGTTGCTTGGCAATGGACCAGATTGTATCCATCAGCTCACCCGCTTGGGATTGCGAATACTGCTCTCGGGGAATGGATAGCGTCTTGGCGCAAACCATATCCAAAATAATCCCAGCACTGGGACGGTAAAAAGGGTTCTTAGCAACAAACTCTCTAGCGCCAATGGAATAGGGTAGGTCATCAATATGGCCCATATCTTCTAAATCAAAAAATACCAGATCAAGAGTAACCGGCGGCGGACTGATGGCGAATACTCGGGCTAGTTCGAGTAGTGCGGCCACCCCTGAGGCACCGTCATTCGCGCCAGCAATTGGCCTGTCGCGCAGTGCGGGACTGTGATCTCTATCAGCTTGCGGGCGAGTATCCCAGTGGGCGCCCAGCATTATTCGTACACTACTGGTGGATGAAGTACCTTTAATGCTGGCCCAGAGATTGGCTCCGGATAGCCCTTTATAGTCAAAACGCTGAATGGTTAGACGATCGGTAAGCGGCGCTAATGTCTGCTCAATATAGCTTATGGTCTGCTGTTTTGCGGCTGGGTTGTCTGGCTCTCGGGGGCCAAAGGAAACCTGACTGACAATATGGGCTAGAGCCTGTTCGCCATCAAATGTTGGCTGTGCCCATATTGCGTGTGCCCATAGCGTCGTGGCTGTTAGTAGCATCCCTGTCAGTATTTTGTTCATTGGTTAGTGGTTACGGCATCCTGTTCACTAGGTTGAGCATCTATGGTGGGTAAGGCAATCCGCCAGAAGCCATAAATAATGGCAATTACCGGACACAGCAGATTAAAGAAGGCAAATGGTGCATAGAGCATTGTGCTGACCCCAAGGGTTGCCGACATATAGGCACCACAGGTATTCCAAGGGATTAACACGCCGGTTAATGTACCTGAGTCCTCTAGCGTACGGGATAGATTGAGGGGGCTGAGATTGCGCTCCTCATAAGATTTAACAAACATCTGACCAGGAATCGCGACAGAGAGGTATTGATCTGCGGCCAGAACATTGGTGCCAATGCAGGTGCCCACTGTGGCAGTAATTAAGCCACCGGCAGATTTAACCCGACTCAGTGCAGCTTCTACCAAACGCTCTAGCAGACCAGTGCGCGACATTGCACCACCAAAGGCCATGGCATTAATAATTAGACCCACGGTCGTTAGCATGCTGTCCATGCCGCCTTTAGACAGCAGCGCATCGAGGTCCATATTGCCAGTCACCGAATTGTAGCCGAGGAACATGGCATGAAAGAGGCCTTTGAATATGGCTGCGATGGCCATCAGATCAGGGCTATCTGCAAGGGCAATCACCACATCCCATTGGAATACCACAGCGAACAGACAGCCAGCCATGGTGCCGCAAATTAATGTTGATAGCGCCGGCAGTTTTTTCACTGCCATACCCAGCAGTAGAATCAGCGGCGCGAGCATCAAAGGGTTAATTAAGAATGATTGCTCCAATTGGCCTTGCAGGATAACGATGTCTTCCACCACCACATTTGCACTGCTGCCGTAGCCGAGTGCAAAAAATATAATCAGTGCGATAAAAAAGCTGGGTATGGTGGTCCACAACATATGCTGAATATGGTCAAAGAGGTTGGTGTTGGTTACTGCAGCCGCCAGATTGGTGGTATCGGAAAGAGGTGAGAGTTTGTCGCCAAAATAGGCACCAGAAATAATCGCACCGGCACTAATAGGCAGGGATAAATTTAACGTCGCGGCAATGCTTATGAGGCCAATGCCCAATGTGCCTGCCACTGTCCAGGAGCTGCCAATACTAGAGCCGATCAGTGCGCAGACCAAGCAGGCTGTGACATAGAAGTAGTCTGGGGACATTAACTCAACGCCGTAATAAATCATCGTGGGTACGGTGCCCGCCAGTATCCAGCTACCAATCAATGAGCCGACCATCAGTAAAATAAGAATGGCATGCATTGACAGACTAATAGTATCGATCATGCTGCGTTCGATATCTTTCCAGTTCAAGCCATTTTTGATGCCGATCATGGCAGCCACCGAGGCTGCCAGCATAAGCGCGACCTGATTGGGGCCAGCGGAGCCATCACCAAATACATAAACCAGACTGCCGAGCATACCGACTAGCACGATAACGGGAATCAATGCATCGAGTAGCGTTGGTTTTTTGATTATTTTACTCATAGGGTTTTTTATTATTATTGGGTGATTAATGAGAGCGCTAAGGTAACAGCCTCGTTGCTATCTATCTACCTTTCTTGACAACACAATATGGCTCAGGGTCTTTTCTACTCCATCAAGGGTGGCTATGGCATCAATAATAAGATCTAAAGCCTCGGTGGTCGATTCGGTCACCTGGGCCATCAGGTCATATTGGCCGCTAATGGTACAGAGCATATCCAGCTGTGGGTGTTTATTGAGTTGACGAACAATATCAGCGGTCTTTTTCGCCACTGCCGAAATCATAATATAGGCGCTGACGCGCTGCTGTTCAAAGTGCGGGTTGATCTTAATGGTATAGCCTTGAATCACACCTGTGTGCTCCAGTCTCTCCATACTTTGCTGCACTGTTGCCCGGCTTAGTCCTAATTCGCTGGCTAGATCAGACACGGTGCGACGGCTATTTTCTTTCAGTAAGTTGAGTAGCTGCTGTTGATTTTTCATAGCAAAATGCCGCAATAAAATACAAAGTGAGATGTAATAATACGCAAATTGATTGGTATGTAAATACAAATTGACAATTTTCGGTCTTAAAATGACTACCTTAAGGCAGTACTAATAATAGGTATGAAATGACTGATTTAGCCGTAACCCCATTACCAATATCTGCGCAAACTGAGGGCCGTTTAATGGCTGAGGAAGATGTTCGCGCGCAAATAGCATTTAGTGCTGACTATGCTGAAAATTACCATGATCCGGTGCTCGTGGTGTCCAGGCAGCGCCTGCGCCGAAATGCGCAATGCTTTATGGCTGCGCTGCCCAGAGTACGTCCGCACTTTGCCGTTAAAGCCAATCCTGACACTGAGATTCTGAGTATTTTCCACGAGCAGGGCACCTGTTTTGAGGTCGCATCGATTGCCGAGATTGATGCCATGCTGAAACTGGGTGCCAGTATGGAGACAGTTTTTTATTCCAACCCCATTAAGTCACCAGAATCTATTAAGCATGCAGCGGCCAATGGCATTGTCTGGTACTGCGTGGATACACCCGAAGAAGTTGAGAAGATTGCCGCGATTAAACCGGATGCTAAGCTTTACCTGCGAATTAAAGTCAGTAATGAGGGTTCTAGTTGGCCATTGGCGGGCAAATTTGGCGCTAGCCCAAAAGGGGTTGATGCGGTTATCGAAATCTGTAAAAAGCTGGATATGCAGCTCAGCGGTGTCACCTTTCATGTTGGCTCTCAGTGCACCAATGTTAATAATTGGGTTGAAGGTATTCGTGCCGCCAAAGCTATTTTTACCCAGTTGAGCGCCCAGGGGTTTAGCCCTGAATTGTTAAATCTGGGGGGTGGATACCCGCTGCAGTTTAGCGGGCAGGAGCCAAGCATTGAGGATATTGCTGCGGTGATTAATCCAGAGCTGGATTTGCTGCCGGACAGTATTCAGGTAATGGCTGAGCCCGGCCGCTATCTGGTGGGATCTGCAGGCTGCCTAATTTCTCAGGTGGTGGGTATTGCTACCCGCGACGATGACCGTTGGGTCTATTTGGATACTGGCTTCTATGGCGGCCTGATGGAGCTGTCGCAAAACTTCCCCGGAACACTGGTCAGCCAGCGTACCGGCGAAGCCGGTGTCTGGACTATGGCAGGTCCTACCTGTGATTCGATTGATGTGATGGGCAGGCACCGATTACCAGTTAATACTAAGGCAGAGGATATTATTTTTATGCCCAACCTAGGTGCTTACTGCACTACCTGTGCCTGTGACTTTAATGGCTTCCCAGCACCCAGCATGCGCATGGTTGACTAGTGTTCAGATAATAGATTTATTGCGTAGCGCGGTTATCTCTAGCGCTGAGTATTCCAAGTATTCCCCCAGGATTGACTCCGTGCTGCTGCCTAATTCAGGTGGTGGCACGGCATAGTCAAGGGTTGAACGACTGTATTTGATTGGGTTGGCTACACCGGGGATTTCTCCGGCGCGCTTATCGGCGATGGATATCTGCATCTTGCGCGCCACTATCTGCAGGTCGTTAAAAACCTGATCAATGCCATTAATGGGTCCGCAGGGGATGCTGTTATTTTCAAAGCGTTGCAGCCAGTCGTCGGTATTATTTCTTTGTAGTAGGTCACTGATCTGCGAACAGAGCGTCTCTCGGTTTTCCACCCGTGCCCGATTGCTGGCATAGCGGCTGTCCAGAGCAAGCTGTGGCTGACCAATAACATCGCAAAAGCGCTGAAACTGGGCATCATTGCCCACCGCAAGAATCAGGTGCCCATCTCGGGTAGCAAAGGCTTGATAGGGCACAATATTGGGGTGTGAGTTACCAATTCTGCCCGGCACCTCACCGCCGATTAAATAGTTACTCGCCTGATTAGCCAGTACTGCGGTCTGAACATCTAATAGTGCGATATCAATATATTGCCCTAAATCGGAACTGTGCCGTTCGAGCAACGCGCCTTGAATGGCATTGGCCGCATACATGCCGCTAAATAAATCGGTGACAGCAACCCCAGCTCTGACCGGCCCGCCATTGCCATTACTATCTGTGGCTTCGCCTGTGATACTCATAAGGCCGCCCATACCCTGAATTAAAAAATCATAACCGGGGCGATCTGCATAGGGGCCAGTTTGACCAAAGCCGGTAATGGAGCAGTAGACTAGTCGCGGGTTAAGGGCGCTTAAAGATGGATAGTCGAGTCCGTATTTCTTGAGGCCGCCGACCTTATAATTTTCGATTAATACATCGGCTTGGGCAGCCAGCTGGCGAATAATTTTCTGCCCCTCGGGTTGGGTAATATCCACGGTTACCGATTTTTTGCCTCGATTGGCACAGAAATAATAGGCGGCGTCTTCAGTGCTATTGCCGGATCTATCTTTAAGGTACGGAGGCCCCCAGTGGCGGGTGTCGTCGCCGACCACCGGACGTTCAATTTTGATCACCTCAGCGCCCATATCTGCAAGTAACTGACCGGCCCAGGGACCTGCCAGAATGCGGCTCATATCCAGTACTCTGTAGCCCGCCAATGGTCCCGACATACTATTTACCCGAAGGCTGGAATGCCAGTTTGTGCGCGGCCCAGAATTAAGGCATGGACATCTGCTGTGCCCTCATAGGTATTGACCACCTCTAGGTTGAGCATATGGCGCATCACCGGGTATTCATCGGAGATGCCATTGCCGCCATGCATATCCCGCGCCATTCGGGCAATATCCAATGCTTTGCTGCAGTTATTGCGCTTTAGAAGCGAGATTAATTCTGGTGCTAGATTGCCCTGTTCTTTGAGTCTGCCAGCGCGCAGCGAGCCCTGTAAACCTAGGCTGATATCGGTTTGCATATTGGCCAGCTTCATTTGAATAAGCTGATTGGCAGCTAGGGGACGATTGAACTGAACACGATCCATGCAGTATTGACGAGCAGCGAACCAACAGCTTTCGGCGGCGCCCAGTGCGCCCCAGCTGATACCGTAGCGAGCTGCATTGAGGCAGCCAAATGGGCCTTTTAAACCCTGCACATTGGGCATTAGCTGATCTTCTGGGACAAATACCTCGTCCATCACAATCTCGCCAGTAATAGAGGCGCGCAGTGCCAGTTTCCCTTCGATTTTGGGTGCCGACAGTCCCGGCATACCTTTATCGAGAATAAAGCCGCGAATAATGCCATCGTCAGTTTTTGCCCAGACCACAAAGACATCGGCGATGGGTGAGTTGCTAATCCACATTTTACTGCCTGACAGCAGATAGCCACCGTTTACAGTTTTGGCGCGGGTTTTCATGCTGCCGGGATCAGAACCCGCGTCGGGCTCAGTGAGCCCAAAACAGCCTACCCACTCACCAGTGGCCAGTTTTGGAATATATTTCTCGCGCTGTGCCTCAGTGCCATAGGTATAGATGGGATACATCACCAGACTCGATTGCACGCTCATCATCGAGCGATAACCAGAATCCACTCGCTCAATTTCTCGGGCGATGAGGCCGTAGCTGACATAGCCAACCCCTGAACAGTCATAACCGTCTATAGTTGCGCCCAGCAAACCCAGTTCGCCCATTTCATTAAAGATGGCGCGATCAGTCTGTTCATTGCGATAGGCGTCACGCACACGAGGTGCGAGTTTCTCTTCGGCATAGGCTGCCGCTGTATCGCGCACCATGCGCTCTTCATCACTGAGCTGGTCGTCGAGATTAAAGGCGTCCTGCCAGTTAAATTTCCCCCAATCCGTAGCCATTATAAAATCCTATTTAAAAACTTGCGCCTATACGGCGTAATGTTGTGCGGTTTGATCCAGAGCCTTGGTGGCTCGTTCGATCATAGTATCAATTTCTTCGTGGCTCATAATAAGCTGTGGCGAGATAATCATCGAGTCGCCAACGGCGCGCATTACTAAGCCATTTTCGATACAGAACTCACGACAGACTCCACCGGCGTTCTGCTCTGGCTCAAGGCGTTCTTTGGTGGCCTTATTGCGTACCAGTTCTATTGAACCAATCATACCTATGCCGCGAGTATGGCCAACAATTGGGTGATTGCTGAGTTCTGCCCAGCGCTTTTGCAGGTAGGGCCCAACATTGTTAGCAACTCGCTCAACAATATTGTCACGCTCGATGATATCCAGTGTTGCCAGCGCCGCAGCACAGGCAATAGGGTGCCCAGAATAGGTAAAGCCATGGCCAAATTCACCACCGCTGCTGGTAATGACAGTGGCGACCTTATCACTGACCATAACGCCACCCAGGGGCTGGAAGCCATTGGTCACAGCTTTGGCAAAGGTCATCAGGTCGGGTTCGGTGTTGTAGGTCTCACAGCCAAACATGCTGCCAGTTCGGGCAAAGCCGCAGATTACTTCGTCACTGACAAAGAGAATATCGCGCTCTTTAAGAATACGGCTCACTTCAGGCCAGTAGCTATCGGGTGGCACAATCACACCGCCAGCGCCTTGAATAGGCTCTGCTATAAATGCTGCAACATTTTCTTCGCCCAACTCATCAATACGTTTTTCCAATTCCCGAGCCGCGGCAATACCAAACTCATCGGCAGTCATGTCACCGCCGCTGTTATACCAGTTGGGGTCGGCAATATGCTGCACATAGGGCAGGGTTTCAAATTGGTCGTGCACTGAACTAAACCCACCAAGGCTGGCCGCGGCGATAGTGCTGCCGTGGTAGGCGTTGGTGCGAGCCAGAATAATACGCTTTTTAGGCTGGTTTTTAAGGTCCCAATAGCGGCGGATTAAGCGAATATTGGTATCGTTAGCTTCAGAGCCAGAGTTGGTAAAAAATACATGGGTAAACTGTTCTGGGGCCATTTTGACCAAACGATCCGCTAGCTCCACTGCTGGCTCATTACTGCACTGGAAGAAATTATTGTAGTAGGGCAGTTGCTGGAACTGTGCATTCACAGCCGCGGCTATTTCTGGCTGGCTGTAACCTAGGCTGCAACACCAGAGCCCTGACATAGCATCGAGAAACTCTGTTCCATCAGTATCATAGATATAGATATGTTCGGCACGGCTGATAATTCGGCCAGGCTTTTTGGCATAACTATTAAAGTCGGTGAATGGATGTAGATGGCGTTGTGTATCTAATGCCTGCCACTGTTTGGTGGTTCTTGTGCTGGTCATAATGGATCCTAGAAATCATTCTATGTTTGTTTTTGAGCTAAGAAAGCTCCACCCCAAAAGGGTTATTTTTCAAAAAGGGCTAAGAGGCGAGTATCTCACCATAGAAATTTATAAGACACATGTACCCAAATGGGTTGCTGTTGAAGAAGTTATGGCTGCAAGGCAACTATTACTCGGTGGCAAGAACTCAAATAGAAAATAAGAAAAAAGTAGCACTCATGACTATTTAAATGGCTTTTCTAGGACTAGAATCTCGGTGATGGGGCTATTGTCGGTAATAAGAAATAGTCTAGTATAGTAGCGCAAATTCCATATAACTAAGTTCTCGGGGGATTTATGAACTCAATTCAAATACTACGTAAGACTTTGCTGTCTGCAGCAGTTGCAACAGCGACTCTAGGTGCAGGCCAGCTAAGTGCAGCACAGATCGAAGAAATCATTGTTACCACGCAAAAGCGTGAGCAGTCATTGCAGGATGTTCCAATCAGTGTTTCGGCTTTTACGGGCAGTTTTATGGAAAAGGCACAGATCTCTGATGCCAAAGCCGTAGCACTTTTAACGCCAGGTGTCTCTGGCGATACAGATGATTCATTTCTTGATTCAATAAATGTGCGTGGTATCAGTACCAATGATTTTGGTGTCGGTGCTGAGCCCTCAATTGGTGTCTATCAAGACGGTATTTATCTGGGCCGCACCGGTGGTGCGCTATCGAGTTTCTTTGATCTGGACATGGTTGAGGTGGTTAAAGGCCCCCAGGGTACATTGTTTGGTCGCAATGCGTCTGCAGGCGCAATTGCGGTGACCACTGCCAAGCCGACCGATGAGCAGTCAGGCTCTATCGACCTAGGCCTCGGTGAAGATGGCTATGCTGAATTTACTGGCGTGATGAATATGCCGATCAATGATAATTTAAGCAGCCGTATGGCGATCTACCATCAGCAAAAAGATGGCTGGGTTAAAAATATCAATGATGGCAAGATGGCTGGTGCCATTGAAAACACTGCAGCGCGCTACACGCTGGCCTATGAGAGTGACATGGTGTCTGGCACATTGATGCTTGAATACGAAGATCGTCAAGGCCCGCCAACGCTCTATCAGGTATACGATCCCGATGAGACTGGTATCTCTTTTTACAGCACAGATGCAGCACGTAATGAGATTAGCTCCGATGTAAATAGTGACGATCTTATTGATGAAGGTGAAGTCTGGGGCGCAACACTCAATGTTGAGGTAGATCTGGGTAATGATTACAGTCTGACCTCTATCACCGGTATACGTGGACACAACTATTACTACAAGGAAGACTTTGACGGTGAAGATCGTTTTATCTTTAACTACAGCCAGATTCAAGAGCAAAAGTATTTCAGCCAAGAATTTCGTTTAAATAAAGATACCGATGCAGTTAGCTGGTTTGTCGGTGCCTCCATGTACCAAGAAGAAATTGAAACTCGCTTTAACCAGACCTATGACGAAGATGTTATGTGTCAAACGTTGGCGGTTGCCTATAGTGTTGATTACGATGGCGACCCAGATTATGTCGAGAGCGAAGTCACTGACTGTAGTTCTTATTACTACTATAACTATGGCGATGCCTCTTACACAGATCCAGGTGTAGGCACGCGTAACGACAGTGTTGATATCGACGCAGAATATGATGGCTGGGGCGTTTATGGCGACGCGACTTTCCATGTTTCGGAAAAGCTTGATGTCAGTGTTGGTGCTCGTTACACCGAAGATAATCGTGACTTTGGACAGAAGTTTGGCGGCGAAGATCGCAACTATTTCTTCTATTCATTCCCATTCTTCTCCTCTGACTTTATTCGCGGCAGCGATAGCTGGACCAACACGTCAGTGCGTACAGCCGTAAGTTACCAGCTGTCTGATGAGGTCTCGACCTATATCAATTATTCGACCGGCTACAAGGCCGGTGGCTTTAATACCCTATTTGTAATGTTCCCGGACAGTGTCGATGTTGATAGTCTCGATGGTGAAGATGCCGTTGAATTGGGCGGTTCGCCAGAAAGTTTCGAAAAAGAAGAGGTTACCAATATTGAACTGGGTTTAAAGGGTCAGTTTTGGGATGGTCAGATGCAGCTTAATGCCAGCATCTATCAATACCAATTTGATGGCATGCAGTCTGGTTATTACGTTGGTTCCCGTTATAGTGTGGCCAATGTAGGTGATGCTGAGGGTAATGGTGTTGAGTTAGATATGCGCCTTTTGCCGAGTGATAATCTGGATATTTATCTGGGGCTATCCTGGGCTGACACTGAATTGACCAAACCTGCTGAAGGCTTCTGTGAACCTGCCGACTGTCTGGGCGCCCAGATTCCAGGCACAGTTGAATTTAGTGCTGCCATGGTAGCAACCTATACTGTTCCTATGAAAAATGGCGACTTGGCTGTTACCTGGGAAACGTTCCATCAGGACGAGAGTGTTGGCTTTGGTCAGTTTGATTTAAATCCATTGATGGCCGATGGCTTTACGACTAATAACCTGCGTATTGGCTATGATAGCGCGGAGGACTGGTCTGTCACCCTGTGGGTTAACAATATTACTGATGAATTCCACTACAAGGGAGTTGCTGGTGCCGATTCGAATATTGCGCCTCATTACTTTGGTTTCTCTGAACCCCGCCGTATGGGTGTAGATATTGGATTTAAGTTCTGAGTTAATATGCACTAAAAAATAGTATTGAGAAGTCACTAAAAGAGCCGGTTTTTGTTTCGATAACCGGCTCTTTTTTTGTAGACTGTAAGAAACTTACTGGCCAATATTATGGATCCTAGAGAGCGATTTTTTCAGGCACTCACGGCACTTCGAGAAGGTAATCTTGATTCTTGTGAACAGGCCTGTGACCGGTTGCTGGCTATTAACGCTCATGACGTTAATGCCTTGCGATTGCGTGCCCAGGTGTGGGAGCGTCGTGGGGATTTACCTAAAGCGGAACAAGGTTTCAAGGCCGTCATTGCTATAGCGGCCGATTTTGCTCATGCTTGGGCTGACCTCGGCAAGATCCAGTATGCACTTAAAACCTATGAGGCAGCTGAAGCCTCTCTGCGTCAAGCTCTGGTGCTTGATAGTAAATTAAAAGGCCCGAGTAAGTTACTGGCATTGGTTCTTAGAGAGTTGGGTAAGGCCGAACAATCTAAGGCATTAGATACCATTAATCAGCAGCGCGCCGCTCTTAAAGAAAAGGTTCATGAAGCCTACCGCATGGCCGTGGCTGGCGATATTGCGGGAGCTGAAAGCCAGTGTCGAAAAGTATTAAAGCAAGACCCAGATAATGTTGGCGCCAAAGAATTTTTAATCGAACGGGCTCTGGAAAGTGGCCGCGCCCGCTGGGCCGAAGAATTGGCGCGATCACTAACTCGCAAAATGCCAGAACGACCAAAATGGTGGCTTAAATTAGCCACAGCACTGTCGCGCCAAGATCAGGTTGCAGAGGCCGAAGAGGCTGCACAACAGGCACTGCGTATTGACCCGGATAAAACGGAAGGGCGCATGTTGTTGGGCAGTATTTTCAGTAAAGACAATCGTTTTCCCGAGGCTCTGGAACAGTACGATTTGGTGCTGCGGCAGAGTCCTGACTATGTGCCCGCGCTATCACAAAAAGCCACGGTATTAAAAACGTTTGGCCAACAGCAAGAGGCCATAGATACCTACCAGCGCTGTATGCATTTAGACCCCAAGTATGGCGAGGCGGCATGGTCACTGTCGAATCTAAAGACTTATAGATTCAGTGATGATGAGGTTCAAAAAATGTGCGCCGTACTTGAAGCCGGCGAGCTGTCTGATCAGCAGACGGTGCATTTTAACTACGCGCTGGGCAAAGCCTATGAGCATCGCAGTGATTGGCACAGTGCCTTTGCTGCCTATGGGGCAGGAAATTTGGTCAAGAAAAAATTGGTCGATTGGAGCGCGGATAAGTTTACTCAGCAGGTCGACGATATTATTCAAATTTTTAATGCTGACTTTGTAAATAAAAATAAGACGGCAGGTATAGAGGATGATGCGGCTATTTTTATTCTGGGCCTTCCTCGCTCAGGGTCTACGCTGCAGGAGCAAATTCTCGCCTCTCATTCACAGGTCGAAGGCACCAGAGAGCTGCCCTATATTCCCTGGCTTGCCCAGCGTATTAATAGGCCGCCAAATGCCATGGCCAGCCAGTCTTATCCACTGGGCATCAGTGAATTAAAACCGCAACATTGGCAGCAAATGGGCGAGCAGTTTATGGGTCAGGCACAGCGTCATCGACAGACTGAGGCGCCATTTTTTATCGATAAACTGCCCAATAATTTTCTTTATGTGGGACTGATTTTATTAGCTATACCCAATGCAAAAATTATCAATACAGTGCGTCATCCGATGGATAACTGCTTTGGTTGCTTCAAGCAGCTATGGGCCGAAGGGCAGTACTTCACCTATGATTTAGATGATTTGGGTCGCTACTATCGTGATTACATCCGTTTAATGAAACATTGGCAGCTAGTATTTCCAGGTAAGATCCACTCGGTTAACTATGAGCAGGTGGTCGATAATCTTGAGCAGACGGTAGCTGAATTATTGGGTTACTGTGGTCTGCCCATGGAGGAGCAGTGCTTGCGGTTCCATGAAACTGAGCGGGCAGTAAACACCGCCAGTTCAGAGCAGGTACGCCAGCCAATTTATAAGTCTGCCGTGGCCTACTGGCAAAATTTTGAGAAAGATTTGCAGCCGCTTAGAGATGCACTTGGCGATCTCTTAATAGACTAGGCGGCCACTAATACCCTTCAGGGGTAGCTAATTTTATCCTGACTTTTTGTTACGGTTCAAAGAAATTATACTCGCAACTGAGATTACTTAGAGAAGATAGTCGATGGCACAACGTCAAATACTGGATCAATTTTTACAAGATAACCCGGATATTGAAATATTCGAAATAATTCTGCATGACCTCAATGGTATCCATCGTGGCAAATGGCTACCACGTGAGCAGATAGCAAAGGTTTTTGAAGGTGGCTATAAGATGCCGCAAAGCACCTGCTCTCTAGATGCTTGGGGTCGCGATCTCGATGAACTGGTACAGGAGAGTGGCGATGCGGATGGCGTTTGTACTGCGCATCCTGAAACTCTGGCGCGAGTACCTTGGGCGGACAAGCCTACTGCTCAGGTGATTGTGTCAATGGGCAGCTTTGGTGGAGACCAGCCCTATGCTGGTGACCCAAGGGTAGTGCTGCAAACTGTATTGGATCGTTATGCGAAGCTGGGATTGCGACCCGTCGTGGCCAGTGAAATGGAATTTCATCTATTTGAATTGGATCGCGATAAATTTGGTCAACCTCGGCACAGCCAGCGCGCACTGGATGGCAGCCCCGCATTGGGCGGTCAAACCTATGGTATGGATACCATGCGTGAGACGGCACCTTTAATGGATGCTATTGCCGAAGCTGCGAAAATTCAATACCTGCCTGTCGACACATTGATTAGTGAATTTGGTCCCTCCCAGTATGAGATCAATCTCTATCATCAGGACAGTGCTATGCGCGCCTGCGATCAGGGCAGTATGCTCAAGCGGGCCATTCGCAATGTTGCCCGTAGCCATAATAAAGTCGCCTCATTTATGGCCAAACCCTTTGCCGAGCAAGTGGGCAATGGCATGCATATTCATTTTAGTTTGATCGATGATAATGGCGATAATGTTTTTGATAATGGCACTGATGCTGGCTCACCGCTATTGCGTCATGCAGTGGCTGGTTGCTTGGCAACAATGGCCGATAGCATGGCCATTTTTGCGCCTAATATTAATTCTTACCGACGTATGGTGCCCGGCTGTTATGCCCCATTGGCACCGAACTGGGGCTATGAAAATCGTACTACTGCGATTCGTATTCCCAGTGGTGATCATCGCGCCATCAGAATTGAACATCGAGTTGCGGGAGCTGATGCCAATGTGTATCTAACAGTGGCTACAATATTGGCTGGCGCGCTGTATGGGATTGAGCAAAAACTCGCTGCACCAGACGCTGTAGTTGGTGATGCGGGTGATGTTGAAGCCGTGCTGCCACATTTTTGGCAGGACGCCTTGGCGGTTTTTGAGCAGTCAGGTTTTATTCGCGACTACCTTGGCGCTGAGATGCAGAAGACATTTACACTGTGTAAACGAAAAGAAAAGCAGGAGTTTGATAGCCGCGTGACTCTACTGGAATATGACGCCTACCTCTAATGACTAAAGCTTTCTCTTTAGCACCAGGCTATTGATTTTATTCTCAGCCAGTTTGGCGCGAGCGGATGCCATTTTTGAGGTATTGGCAAACGGGCCGACCAGAATACGGTGTACGGTTCCTGTATCCAAGCTAAAGGTTTCGATCTCAGCAGACAGGTTAAGTAGCAGTAACTGTACCTTGAGATTCTCGGCATCCCGTGGGTTTCTAAATGAGCCAGCCTGAAGTACGTAAGAGTACTTTTCCTCCACCTGACTTTTATTGGTCTTAAACTGAACACTATCAGGAACGATAATTTCTGAATCTTTTAGCAATGTGTAAAAGTCGAATTTGAGTGCCGATAATTTAGAGGCCTCAGCAGATTTCACCAAAGTCTTGGAATCAGTGGGATTTGGCTCAAGCAGAATAGGTATAAAGTACATACACAGCGCGCCAATAATTAAGCCCGAAACAAATGCAGGTCGAGAGGATTTCGGCTCGGCAGCTTTTTGCTTGGGATAGCGGGTTGCGGATTTCTTTGCGTAGTCTTGCGCCATAAAGCATAGTCCTGATCAGAATCCGAATTGTAGGCCAATGAATCAGCCAGCTAAAGGTTTTGTTTGTTTATTTCAAGGCTCGACTTCAAAGCTCTTGTGGGTCTACATCAATCG
>Ga0257120_1000118_pt1 | contig 60848 bp, 53 predicted proteins | sample SI106_10metaG_FD_190153 | JGI IMG/M metagenome (GOLD analysis project Ga0257120, IMG submission 190153) | Marine microbial communities from Saanich Inlet, British Columbia, Canada - SI106_10 | ecosystem: Environmental > Aquatic > Marine > Inlet | place: Canada: British Columbia | collected...
TGTTCCAGTGCAGACTCAATCATTGCGGCATGTGCTTCACCTGGGTAATCATCGTTACCTGCATGGCCATGATCATCGTGTTCCAGTGCAGACTCAATCATTGCGGCATGTGCTTCACCTGGGTAATTATCGTTACCTGCATGGCCATGATCATCGTGGCCTGCATCAGCGTGGTCATCATGACTTGCATCAGCGTGGTGCTCAGTAGCATGACTGCTGTGCCCATGATCCGCTTCGTTAGAAGAAGATCCATTCAAGGCAAATCCAACGATCCAAAGGATAGCACCTACTACCGTAAGTGCGATTGCCAACTGTTTTGTTTTTGAACTAAACTCAAACATTCTCTTCAGCGGTTTTTATTCTTGATCTTCTCTAAGCTTCACAACGTAACGAACAATCTTCCAACGCTCGTCATACGTCAACTGGGATGCGTGCGATCCCATAATTCCTTTACCGTGCATGATCACATGGTACATAGAACCAGGTGTGATGTCGCGGTCTTTGTATGCTGGTACACCAAGGATTTTTTCCTGCTGCACCAAATTTCCATTACCGTCGCCCTTTTCGCCGTGGCAATTCACGCAGAAAGTGGTGTACAACTCCTTTCCTTCTTTCAATACATCCTCAGAAAGAAAAGACTCGGGCATCAATAACCCAGCTTTAGCAGCATCGTAACCTTCATTTGTGTTACTGTATTCGTAAGGATGGTAGCCACGCGGTACTGTTCCTTCCACTGGGAGCTGAGCACTCAATCCATTTGCGAACTGGTACGCAGGCTCGTAAGTCTCTAATGAAGGACTGGTGTACATATCGTCCATGTACGTATATCCAGGGGTCGTCTTATCAGCATTACAGCTTGCTAAAAACGCAGCTGAAGCTAAGAGTAGTAGTGTAGATAAACGCTTCATTATTAGTCTTCTAATTTTGAAATTTCCAATGCACCCAATTCCTGAAGTTTTGCAGTTAAAGCAGCCTCGTCGCCTTCCAACTCAACTTCCATTAAGAAGTGATCGTCAGTCGTACGAGGATCAGGATTTTGTGCTTTGGCGCCCGGATATAATCCGTTTACAGCGAAATAGGACCAACACATCAAGTGTGCAGCAAAGAATACCGTCAATTCGAACATAATAGGCACAAACGAGGGCATGTTTATAAACCAATATGCGTTTGGTTTACCACCAATATTTTGTGGCCAATCGGCAATCATTGTGTAATACGTCAACCAAGAAGCAAAAGACAAACCGATTAAGCCGTAGAAAAATGCCGCTGTACTCAAACGCGTTCTTTTTAGGCCTAAAGCTTCATCCAAACCGTGAATTGGGAATGGTGAGTACACTTCGCTGACGCTAAAACCGTTTGCACGGAGATCTTTAACCGCATCTAAAACGACATCGTCGTCGTTAAATAGTGCGCGTACGATAGGATTATGTTTAGTGTGCCCCATGTTCGTCGTGGTGTTTTTTAAAGTTTTCGCCAGAAGATTTTAGAATCGTCTTTAATTCTGCCTGTGCAATTACAGGGAACGTTCTAGCGTACAAAAGGAACAAGACAAAGAAGAAACCGATGGTTCCTACGAAAATACCAATGTCAACAAACGTAGGAGAGAACATTGACCAAGATGATGGCAAGTAATCTCTATGTAATGAGGTAACAATAATCACGAAACGCTCGAACCACATACCAATATTCACAACGATGGAAATGATAAAGGTGAATACGAGATTGGTTCTTAATTTCTTCGACCACATGAACTGAGGAGAGAATACGTTACACGACATCATTGCCCAATACGCCCACCAGTAAGGTCCAGTAGCCCTATTCAAGAAGGCATATTGCTCATATTCGACACCTGAATACCAAGCGATGAAGAGCTCTGTGATGTAAGCCACACCCACAATAGAACCTGTAACCATGATAACGATATTCATCATCTCGATGTGCTCTATGTTGATGTAATCCTCCATTTTGAAGATTTTACGCACGATCAAAAGAAGTGTCTGTACCATGGCAAAACCTGAGAAAATCGCACCTGCTACGAAATACGGTGGGAAGATGGTCGTGTGCCATCCAGGAATTACTGAAGTAGCAAAGTCCATCGATACGATCGTGTGTACTGACAATACAAGCGGAGTTGCAAGACCAGCCAACACAAGAGATACCTCTTCAAAACGTTGCCAATGCTTTGCTTTACCACCCCAACCAAATGAGAGTAGTTTATAAATGTGCTTTTGGATAGGGTTGATTGCACGGTCGCGAATCATTGCAAAATCCGGTATCAAACCTACATACCAGAATACAGTACTCACTGTTAGATAGGTAGAAATCGCGAACACGTCCCATAAAAGAGGCGAGTTGAAGTTGACCCATAGCGTACCGTACTGGTTTGGAATTGGCATTACCCAATACGCCATCCAGATACGACCCATGTGAATCAACGGGAATAAACCCGCCTGGATTACAGAGAAGATGGTCATCGCTTCCGCAGAGCGGTTGATGGCCATTCTCCATTTTTGACGGAAGAGTAAGAGTACTGCAGAAATCAATGTCCCTGCGTGACCGATACCTACCCACCATACAAAGTTGGTAATATCCCAAGCCCAATCAATGGTCTTGTTCAGTCCCCAAACACCAATACCGGTGCCGATGGTATATAGGATACATCCTACACCCCAAAGGAACATGACAAATGCGATAGAGAAGGCAATCCACCATGAACGTGGTGCTTTGGACTCTACCGGTTTAGCTATATCGTTCGTGATGTCTGAATAAGACTTGTCACCGAGGATAAGCGGATTTCTAACAGGCGATTCGTAATGCATGTCGCTTTCTTAATTTATTAGGCTCTGTTTCTAACTTTAGTCTGGTAGAAGATGCTAGGCTGTGTGCCTACTTCCTCAAGAAGGTGGTAAGCGCGTTCCTCTTGCTTGAGGTGACTTACTTCACTCTTAGGGTTATTTACATCTCCGAAAACAATGGCTCCAGATCCACAAGCCTGAGCACAAGCTGTAGTGAATTCACCGTCGGTTAATTGTCTTCCGTCTTTCTTTGCTTCTAGCTTACCCAATTGGATACGCTGAATACACAATGAACACTTTTCAATGACACCACGAGCACGAACCGTTACGTCCGGGTTCAATACCATTCTACCGTAGTCGTCTTGTGATGGGTTCACGTCTGTAAATTTGTCGTTCACCTGATAGTTAAACCAGTTGAAACGACGTACTTTATAAGGACAGTTGTTCGCACAGTAACGTGTTCCAATACATCTGTTGTAAGCCATATGGTTCAATCCCTCACGTGAGTGTACCGTTGCTCCTACAGGACAAACTGTCTCACAAGGTGCGTGATTACAATGCTGGCACATTACCGGCTGGAATACTACTGATGGACTCTCAGAAGGAACTTCCATTTTCGCGTATTTCTCGATCGCGCCTACACCTTCTTCCTCTGCAACCTCTTTGGTCATATCAGAAGAGTAGTAGCGGTCGATACGCAACCAGTGCATATCACGGTGACGACGTACTTCATCCTTACCCACCACAGGAACGTTGTTTTCCAGTGAACAGGCAACGACACAAGCACCACAACCTGTACATGAGTTCAAGTCAATAGACATGTTCCACATGTGCGAAGTTTCGTGATCTTGATCGTCCCACAAATTCGCCTCAAAAGAAGTAAGTGGGCCTTTGTAAGATTCAAAAGTTGGCTTTTCATTCCATTCTTTCGCATTACCAGATAAGAACGTAGGTAAGTTGATTTCATTCACAATCTTACGTCCCATCATGGTGTGGGCCAATTGGACCGAAGCGAAACCGTGCTCAACTTCAGTAGCAACTACTGTAGCCTCCGCGTAACTTACTGCTGGCGCCAGAAGTGAATTTGCATTCACACCGACATTGTTACCAACTTTACCCGCTTCCGTTCTACCAAAACCTACGGCAAGACCAATACTACCTTGCGTCTGACCGGGCTGAATCCAAACCGGTACATTTTCAAGTGTTGTGCCATCTACAGTAATGTTGATGGTATTACCATTCATTGAACCGTTGGATTGCGCTTTTACCTCTACTCCATAGGCGACTGCATCAGCTGCGCTCATCACCACGTAGTTGTCCCACGACAAACGAGTTACCGGATCAGGTAATTCGTACGTCCATGGGTTATTCGCATTTGATCCAGCACCCATACCTGCTTTGGTATACGTGTAGAATTCTAATCCTTTTAATGGCGCACTTACAGCAACATCACTCATATCCAGTGTGCCAGTAGCAACTTCTTCTATGGCGACGTCGGCAAAACCATCGTGCAGCAAGGCATTCCAAGCTTTCGATGCGTTCTCAGAAGTAGCACTTGCTTTTATGAGTTCAACAGCGCTTTCTGAACCACCTGCGAGTGTATTTACAATCTCGACTGCACTCTTGCTATCAAACAATGGACTAATGGTCGGCTGACCAACTGCATAGACACCACTGGCTGGTGCTGCATCTGTCCAAGCCTCTAGATAGTGGCTCATTGGTAATGCAACTGCAGCTTTAGAAGCTGTTTCGTCCAATCGATCTGCAATACTAACCAAGCTTACTTTTTCTGCCAAAGACGCCATTGCTGAACTGAAGTGCAGCACATTCGTATCTAAGGTTACCACGCTCGTTACGTCACCCGATTTGATATCTTCAAGTAACGCTGCAAAATCGGTATCAGAACCTGATGCAGTGAAATCTAACCTTGAAGTGTTAAACGCTTCAGAAGCTAATAATTCATTTGTCTTTGCGGCCAATTTCTCAGCTGTTGCTGAATTCAAACCGTTCAATACTAATGAACCAGAACCCGCGGCAATTAATTCATTCGCGACACCTTCTACTGAAAGCTTGATGTCTTCACGCAATGCTGGAGCAGATACTGTAGCAACTCCTACTGCATTAGCGACCTTATTATATACATGAGCCAATACTGATTCGTATTCGCTCACTTTTGCTTTAATTCGTACATCTGCATTTGCGCCTGATAAAGACAATCCAGACTCTGCTTGAATGTGGCGCAACATATCACTACCCGGCTTACGAGCAGCGGCATAAGCGCTGTTTAAATTTTCACCGCCCCAATCTCCTAAGAAATCAGCGCCTACTGCAAAAACAAGACGTGCCTTAGCCAATTCAACTGTAGGCAAACCACGAACACCCGTTAGCGCTTCGTAGACATCTGCTCTATTGCTTTGGCTTACTGCATCAACACTAACATGACGTAATCCCAGTTTCGCAATAGCACTCTTTAATGCTGGAGAAATTACCGTTCTCGTTAGTAGCACACTATTTTCTGTCAGTAAAGACTGTGCTTTAGTGATGGCTTCATTCCAAGAAGTGGCTGCCCCATTCATCATAGGACTGTGCATGCGAGCACCATCATATAAGCTCAAAACAGATGCCTGAACGCGCGCGTTTGTCGCACCGTTAAAGATGGCATCGTTGTTCGGTTCAATTTTGATCGGGCGGCCTTCGCGAGTTTTTACCAAAACAGAGGCGAAATCGTATCCGTCGTAAAGTGACGAGGCATAGTAGTTCGCAATACCTGGCGTTAAGCTATCAGGCTTAACCACGTAAGGAATACTTTCTACGATTGGCGCCTCACAAGCTGCGAGCGTTGCTGCTGCTGTTGAGAAACCCATGAATTTCAAAAAGTCACGACGGGACGTGCTGCTTTCAGCAAGCTCGTCATTACCTAAGAAGTCCGCCTGCGAAATCTCATTAGAGAATTCGTTTTGCGCGAGCTTTTCTGATAGTTCAGGATTGGATTGATCCTCAATTCCTCTCCAATATTTGTTGTTCTCAGTCATTGCTGTGCTTCTATTAGTAGTGACACTTACCACACTCTAAACCACCGATTTTTGCTGCAGTGATTTTTTCGCCGTGGTACTTTTCTGTTAATTCTTCGTGGAAGTCTTGGTAGTAACCGTTCTTCTCAAACTGAACCTCCGTCTCGCGGTGACAATTGATACACCAACCCATCGTCAATTCCGAGTACTGGTACATTTCTTCCATCGTCTCCACCGGGCCGTGACATTCTTGGCACTCTAGTTTCCCAACATTTACGTGCTGGCTGTGATTAAAGTAGACAAGATCCGGCAGGTTGTGAATACGCACCCATTTGATGGGTCGCTCTTCATAATCTTCAATGTATTCGCGATTTTCACCATCCCAGCCAATAGCCGCATAGATTTTCGCGATTTCTGGTGAACTTTCACCATCGTATTTTAAGTTGCCTGACGCATCGGTAATTTCCGAACCATCAACGTACATGTGACAGTTCATACATACGTTCGCAGAAGGAATGCCCGAATGCTTTGAATGACGCGCTGAACTGTGGCAGTAGTTACAATCAACTTGATTCTCGCCAGCATGAAGCGCGTGAGAGAAGGCAATGGGTTGTTCAGGCTGGTAGTTCTGCTCTACGCCGATACCACTCATCCACCAATAGGCTTGATTAAGGAACAACACGGTTACTACAATCGTAGCGACAGTAACAAAACCCTTGTTGTTGATCAAACGGCCCCAGAACCAACCCGCCTCATCGAGAATGGATACGGGATCCTCGCCTTGAACAAGGCGAAGTGTATTTTTCATGCGAGCTAGAAGCATCACCATGACAAACAAAAGCAATCCTAAACCTAAGGTGATTTGCTTGCTGTAATCCTTCGATTCAACCACCACAGTTGTTCCGCCGGTAAGATCGCCGCCGGTTATCACAGGCTTCACATCGCCTTCGATGGTATACTGTAAAATGTCAAAAATGTCTTGATCACTCAGCATTGGGAACGCACTCATGACTGAGCCGTTGTACTCTTCGAAAATGGCAATAGCGTCTTCGTCTCCTGAAGCACGTAATTCTGCATTATTCCGAATCCATTTTGTCAACCACTCTTCAGAATACTTGTCCGTGACTCCAGTTAAGGCTGGTCCCACGAGTTTCTTGTCTAACTTGTGACAGCTTGCACAATTTGATTTGAAGAGCTTCTTCCCGTTCTTGGCATCGCCCTCGAAGGCTTGCAGGGTTGAGGCAGAGAATAAGAAAATAAACACCGCCAAAAGGGTACTTAATTTTCTGAATTTTGAGGTAGTGTACATATGAGGCCTATATATAGCTATTCAGTGTCGCGCAAAAATAATGTGCAGAGGCCACAAAAAGGTTGTAATTCAAGGGAAATTATAATTTAAATTCGTTCTAAATTAAAGGTTGATGATCATCATCCGCCTGTTTGGGACCGCGCAACAGTACTTTTAAAAAATATAAGGCTCGCTACTATGCTCCGTAAGTTGTTTCTTATCCTATTAATTATCAGCGCAATGCCACTAGTTTCTAGTGCGAAAATGGCAGAGCCACGCATGAACGATACGCTTGATATTCCCCGTGATTTAGATGGTGCCTACGCGCATTATATCATGGAGGAACAAGGTGAATTTTTTGAAGGCTACACCATTCAGCTTTTCAGTGGAAATCGGGCGGGTGCAAACAAATTAAAAGGTGAAATAATTGCCAGAGGGAAATTCGACGCCGTTCGCTTGATTTACCTCGCACCCAACTTTAAAATACAAATAGGTTCATTCCCTGATATAGGCAGCGCTCAGCGAGCTTTAGTGGAATGGAGGCTTCTTTATCCCGATGCGTTTGTTGTTAAAACCCAGGTGCCCTGGTACCCTATTGAACTGCCTCAGGATGTTCCCGCAGATACAGTAAAAGTCGACGACGTAAATTCTCCTGAATAGAAGCGAAATATAGATTGATATCACCCCTATGATAGTTCTTCGTTCTAATCAACCAGCTTCCTGGAAAGTGCGGTCGTTGAGCATAAACCACCCCATTCTCAATACGCGCGCCTGTGATGCCGGCAATAAGTGGTTCGCCATAGCGCACGAAGGCGCCTAAATTTTGATTGGATTCGGCTGGTTCTTCGCTCGTATTCCATAAAATAGGATTGGTCACCCCAATACAATTTTCATCCAATTTATTTTTAACCGTTGCACCCTCAGCATAGGTTCGCCAAGAGCAAAAACAGCCGGTCTGGGTTTCGTCCCTACAAATAGGTATAGCAATTTTGCATTGGTCAATTGGCATACCTACTAAATAGGCTACAACTAATCGGTCCAGATGTGCCGAAGTTAAGTGACTGTTGATTAAACGCTCAAGGTGATCCGCACCCTGACTGTGTCCTGCCAATAAAAATGGAGTACCGGGACCGATTTCCACTAAAAATTGATCAAAAGCCGCTTTAACATCTTCATATGCGATGTGGTAAGCACGTGCCGTCGTCGGATTTGGGGCTACATTATAAACTTGGTAGGCCGCTTGACGGTAATACGGCGTGAAAACTGGCCCTGCCACATTGAAAGCGGGCGCCTGATATTTAATAGGCGTGATTACAGACGCTTGGTACTCGGGGTCTGAAATATCGGCACTCCAACTTCCACCTTTTTCCGGAAAATGAACCGTTGGGTAGACGAAAAATACGGGAACACCGAATTGGTTCGCTTGTTGATTGGCTATTGAACTATCAGAATAATCTGCAAATTCCGGATGACTTGCCCAGGCTTCAAGCGACGTATAATCTGGAGCCGCGGTAACTTCTTCTTTCAGTGACAAACTCAACCCACACGAGGTGAGCATAAAAACCGCTACTAGCGCAGGCAAAATTCTGTGTGTTGCTCTCACTACGCTTTTATAGATACCTTCTCGCGAATGATTTGGGCCAATTGGTACGCAGGCAAAACACCGCTTTGTCGCCAAATCATTTCTCCGGACTGAAACAAAGTCAACGTAGGAACACCTTGAATACGCAAGGCTTCAGCCAATTGCTGGTTTTTATCCACATCAACCTTCAAAATCGTGACCGAATCGCCCATTTCATCTGCAAGCTCTTTGAGAATAGGTGCCATCATCTTACATGGACCGCACCATTCCGCAAAAAAGTCAATTAAGGTTGGCTTCGAACTGCCGACAATTTCTTTAAAGCTCGCCATAGTTTGGTTATTTCTCGATGGGTTGTTTGCGGGCCCATGCACCCATTCCACCCTCTAGATTATATACCGTTTTGAACCCCATGGACTTCATCATTTTTGCTGCTTGCCCGGAGCGATTTCCGCTTCTGCAATACACATAGACCGGCACATTCGGGTCTAGTTTAGCTAATTCCGCTTGAAAATCGTCGCGGTAAAAGTCAATTTGTGCAGCCCCGCGAATATGACCCATAGCAAACTCTCTGTCCGTACGAACATCAAGCAATAGACCTGTTTCCGCCGTATCTATGAGCGCCGCAAAAGCAGCTACATTCACATCAGCGTTCACTACACCTTCCGACTGAACGGCTGGCGCAGCTGTCTCTGGCTTCGATTGACAGCTCACAGCCCCTCCCCAAAAGAGCAGGGCGACTAAAGTCATGGGTACCGATCTAGCGCTCATGTTCATTACATTTTATGAATCATAACGTCGGATGCACCGCCGCCATTCATTCCATCGTCAATTCCCTTGGAAGCTAAGAACATGAGTGCTTGTCCCGAACGGCCGCCTGAACGACAAAACAACACAAGGGGACGGCTCATCGATTTAAACTCTTCCCAGCGCGCAGGTACTTCGTCTAAGGGGATGTTCATTGCGCCTGGAACAGCTTCCATCGCGACTTCTTCAGGAGTCCGAACATCTATTAATGTTGCTTCCGGGTGATTGATTGCTTCGTTAATTGTCATAATGATTGTATTTGACTTCAAAAGTAAGGCCGCTTAAATCAATGCAGCGGAACTAATATCACAGTTTACCAAATGATGATTTGATCCTCCTTTGCCTTAGCGAGTCCGCTATTCGTACACACGCCACTAAGAGTAGTGGTAGTGCAAAGATTACTTTTTTCATGCTCTGGGGTTTATACTTAAAGGCTTATGCCTGGCGTTTCCAAGTCTCGAAGGTAAAGGAATATTCGTGGTTTTCATCGGCCAAATGGTGTACCGATGTGGTAAGCTCGAACGGCTCTTTATCCCAATCTGGGAAATAGGCATGCCCTTCAAACGCAGCATGCACAACAGTAATTTCAAGAATGTCGAGGTACGGGAGGGCCAATTCATAGATCTGCGCACCGCCCACTATGAACGCCTCGGCTTCACCGCTCACCAACGCCAAGGCTGCTTCAAGACTTTGCACAGATTCACACCCTTCAGCTCTGAAGTCGGCTTGTCTACTGATCACGATATGACGACGTTTTGGCAAGGGCCGACCGCCTAAACTGTCCCAGGTCTTGCGGCCCATGATGATGGTTTTCCCGGCAGTATGACGCTTAAAGTGCTTTAAATCATCCGGTAAATGCCAGATGAGGTCGTTGTCTTTACCAATGACACGATTTTCGCCATAGGCGACGATTGCTTTCAATACCATTACACAGCAACTTTACCCGCAATGTGCGGATGCGGATCATATCCGACGATTTCGAAGTCGTCGTAGGTGAAATCAAAGATGTTTGTCACCGCAGGGTTCAATTTTAATTGAGGCAGCGCACGAAAATCCCGAGTCAACTGCAATTCTACTTGCTCAATGTGGTTGTTGTAAATATGAGCATCACCTAAGGTGTGAACAAAATCACCAACTTCAAGATTACAAACCTGCGCCACCATGTGCACGAGGTACGCATACGAGGCGATATTAAAAGGTACACCCAGGAAGATGTCTGCACTGCGCTGGTACAATTGGCAAGAGAGCTTACCGTCAGCAACGTAAAATTGAAAGAATGCATGACAAGGCGGCAAAGCCATTTGATCTACAAATCCTACGTTCCATGCATTTACGATGATGCGGCGGCTGTTGGGGTTGTTTTTGATTTGATCGATAACCTGCTGAATCTGGTCCACAGCTCCACCATTCGGTGCTGGCCAAGAACGCCACTGGTACCCATACACTGGACCCAATTCCCCCCACTTTGCAGCGAACGCTTTATCGGTAGCGACGCGTTCCGCGAAAGCGCGAATATCCTCGCCCGCAAAATCCGCACTAGTCTTATACGCCGCATAGGGCCAATCGTCCCAAATGCGAACCTTATTTTGGGTCAAATATTCAATGTTCGTGGAACCCCGTAAGAACCACAAAAGTTCGTGCAAGATGCTCTTTACATGCACCTTCTTTGTGGTTAATAAGGGAAAGCCTTCCTGGAGATTAAAGCGCATCTGATGACCAAAAACACTTAGTGTCCCGGTACCTGTGCGGTCTCCTTTTTGCACGCCTTCTTTCAGTACGCGTTTAACAAGATCGTGGTATTGCTGCATGTAACAAAGATGGCTTTGCCGGACCGAATTACCACGCAAAGAACCAACGGGTTATTCACTGAGAAATCAACAAAAAAACCCATCCGCGAACGAATGGGTTTTAGAGTGCCCCGGGCCGGGATCGAACCGGCACGGACATTACTGTCCACAGGATTTTAAGTCCGGCGTGTCTACCAATTCCACCACCGGGGCTCCAACAAAAAACCCTCCCGTGCAGGAGGGTCTTCGAGCGAAAGACGGGATTCGAACCCGCGACCCCGACCTTGGCAAGGTCGTGCTCTACCAGCTGAGCTACTTTCGCGTTCGGGACGGCAAATATACAGCAGTAATTATTACTTGCAATATTGCCTGCTATTTTTTCGAAACTTTTTCTTTTAGGGTGTGGAGAAGCATCAAAGCCTCTATCGGCTTGAGTTCATCTAGATTTAACCCAATGAGTTCATCTGCAACCTCTTCAAGTTCTGGGCGGTCCAAAGAGAAGAAGTTCAGTTGGCCACTTTCCGCGACACCTTCGGACTGATTTTCAGAAGATCGCTGTGCTTCTAAAGCGCCTAAAACTTGTGAAGCGCGGTGTACAACATACCCCGGAATGCCCGCTAACTTAGCTACATGCAAACCAAAGGAATGCGCGGTGCCACCGGGCTTCAACTGACGTGTAAATACAATGGTGTCTTTGTGCTCTTCTGCAGCAACATGGTAATTGCGCACCTTGGGAAAATCCCGCGCCATTTCATTGAGCTCGTGGTAATGCGTCGCAAAAAGCACCAATGGCTTTGCCGGATGCTGGTGTAAAAACTCGGCGATTCCCCACGCGATGCTGACGCCATCAAACGTAGAGGTGCCCCGGCCAATCTCATCTAAAATCACCAAGCTCCTTGGGCTGATGTTGTTCAAAATAGTGGCGGTTTCATTCATCTCGACCATGAATGTACTTTCTCCCTTACTCAGGTTGTCAGAGGCGCCCACGCGAACAAACAGCCGATCCATGATAGGCAATCGGGCAGACTTCGCGGGAACAAAAGCGCCCATTTGTGCAAGAATTTGAATCAGTGCGGTCTGACGCAAGAGCGCACTCTTACCGCTCATGTTGGGACCGGTTATCATGGCAATGGCAGTGGCTTCGGCATCCATTTCTATGGAATTCGCAATATACGGTTGACCCTCCGGCAAGACCTGCTCAATGACCGGATGGCGTCCTTTTGAAATTTCCAACTTCTGGTCTTCGGTAAATGTGGGGCGAACGTAATCGTATTTCAATGCTACTTCAGAAAATCCGAGCAGCACATCCAATGTCGCTACCCAACGTGCACTGTGCAATAACGTTGAAACTTGCCCCGCAACCTGTGCTACTAAGGCCTCAAACAGTCGCGTTTCAATGGCTTTTATTTTTTCTTCAGCACCCAACACCTCGACTTCGAATTTCTTCAATTCATCCGTGATATAGCGCTCTGCATTGACCAACGTCTGCTTGCGGTGCCACTCTTCTGGGACCTTGTCTTTATGTGAATTGCGTACTTCTAGGTAATACCCAAAGACGTTATTAAAGGCCAATTTTAACGACGGGATGCCGGCGGCTTCTGCTTCACGAGCACGAATGGCTTCAAGCGTGCCGGTTGCATCATTCAACAACCCGCGTAATCGGGTCAATTCTTCATCATAACTACTGCGGATACTTTCGCCTTTGCCGATAATCACAACAGGATCTTCGACCAAAGCCTCGCGCAATGTATTGCGCAGTTTGGGCACCAAGGCGGGTGCTTGTTCCGGCACATCGAGAACATTCGATTGCACCAAGGTCCAAACCTCAGCGACGGTGTCCAGTGCTTGACGTAATCGGGCCAATTCTTTAGGTGAAATACGTCCTGTTGAAACGCGACTGCACAAACGCTCCATATCAGGAAGTCCATGGAGCACAGCGCGCAACTGCTCGCGAACTTCAGGCATTTCCAGCAGCTGACTGACAGCCTCGTGGCGGGCAGTGATTTGATCTATACTCAAGAGCGGAAGACTCATCCAAGTCCGCAATAATCGGCCACCCATAGGTGTACCGGTCTGATCAATAATATCTAAGGTGCTTACTCCACCGGGACTGCTCGGATAAAAGAGTTCGAGGTTCTGTACCGTAAAGCCGTCCAACCACATAAAATCCTCCAACGACACTCGAGAAAGCGTGGTGATGTGGTTTAGATTTGCCATTTCAGAGCGCTTGAGGTGGTGAAGAATTGCACCAGCAGCAACCGCTCCTGCATCGCCTTGAGCAAGGCCATATCCAGCCAGCCCTTGCGTCTTAAAATGAGCGGTGAGTTGTTCCGCGGTATAATTGGTTTCCCAAGCCCAAGCATCAACACCAAACAAATAATAATCGCGGTCCAACGCTAGGCGTAAGTCCCTTGGCATATCTTTCGGGTGAATCACTTCTTTAGGCGCATAGGTGCTCAATGCATTTAAAATGGCTTGTTCGGTGCCCTGCGCGTAATGAAAAGTCCCTGTTGAAACATCTACGATGGAAAGCCCCCATTGCCCTTTCGAAGGCGGGTATAATGCCGCAAGGTAATTGTGCTCTTTACCGCTGAGTAGATCGTTATTTAGGTTGATTCCAGGCGTTATCATGTCCGTCACCCCTCTTTTGACCAGACCCTTTACCGTTTTGGGATCTTCAAGCTGGTCCACAATGGCAACGCGGTGACCGCCTTTGACCAATTTTGGCAAATACGTCTGCAACGCATGGTGTGGAAAACCCGCCAACGCCACTTCTGAAGCCGATCCATTGGAGCGTTTTGTGAGAATAATGTCCAAGGTTTTTGACGCTTTTTCGGCATCGCTACCAAAAGTCTCATAGAAGTCACCCACGCGAAATAGCAACATCGCTTCCGGATGTTTCGCTTTAATTTCATCGTATTGACGCATCATTGGCGTCTGCTTCTTTGCCGGTTTTTTGGCCATTTACCCTTACTTTGTGTTCTCGTTCCAACGCAACTGTCGGAACTTCAAATGTAAGGGCTTCCGAGCGATGAGAAAACTTAGAAACAGTGAATTGGGCCGATTATCTCCCGAAGACTACAAAAAAGCGGAAAAAACACCGCTTGTCATTGTCAGCGATAACATACGTTCCATGCACAACATTGGCAGTCTCTTTCGCACTGCCGACTGCTTTCGAGTGGCCCACATTCACCTCTGCGGACTTAGCCCCATTCCCGGTCATCCAGAGATCGAAAAAACTGCGCTCGGTGCGACGGAAAGTGTGCCGTGGACGCAACATGAAAACACACTGAGTTGCCTAAAGCAATTAAAGTCAGAAGGGTACCGTATCGCAGCGCTTGAGCAAGCTGAAAATAGTATCGACTTGAGAGACTATGCACCGGAAGCACCTACTGCCCTGGTCTTAGGCCACGAGGTGATTGGCGTTGCGCAGGACGTTGTAGATGCCTGCGACGATGTGGTTGAAATCATCCAATTTGGCACCAAACACAGCCTCAATGTCAGCGTTAGTGCCGGATTGGCCATCTTCGATTTACATCGAAAATTAACTAAATAAGTTTACGGGGTACGGCCGTATCTGGACAAACTTCAAGCAGCGCCGATACCGACTGGCCTAAAATGGGATGGATCCAATCTGGATGAACCTCTTGAAGCGGCAGAAGCGTAAATCTGCGCAAATGCATGCGCGGATGGGGCAGCTCAAGTAGCGCCGTTTGCTGTACAAGTCTGTCGATAGAGAGTATATCAATATCAATTAATCGGTCTGCATAGCCTTCAGTCAAACGTTCGCGGCCCAACTCCTGCTCCACCGCCAACAACCCCTGCATCAACAACTCCGGTTCAATCGCCGTATGCAGTAGCAGCACTTGGTTCAAATAAGAAGCAGCACTTTCATAACCCCAAGCGGGGCTCTCGTAGAACGAACTAGTAGTGTCTATTTTCCCAAATCGGCCAATAGATTCGATGGCTTTGGCAAGGTTTTCACGCTTATCACCTAAATTCGTTCCCAATAAGATTAATACCTCCTTCATGAAATCTTTTTTCAGTACAGTACTCGCCGTTCTAACGGCACTCATCGCCTCCGTATTATTTTTGTTCGGCTTGCTCGTTGTAGCTAGCGTAACGAGCGAAAGTCCCGTACCAAAGGTAGCAGAGAACACGCTATTGCGCATTAAACTTTCAGGAAGCTTGGAGGAACGAGCCATCGAAGATCCGTTGAACGGTTTAAACGCCGTTCTGCTGGGGATGGACGCCCCAGAAGCCTTAGGACTGAATCAACTTCGGGAAGGTTTAGCCTATGCCGCAGAAGACGATCGCATCCAGGGCATTCTCCTTGATCAAGGCGCTTTTGGAGCCGGTTATGGATTGCTCGAAGAGCTAACTGATCATTTGAATGCATTCAAAGCAGCCAACGGAAAACCCATTTATTCTTACGGCGAATACTACACGCAAAAAGGAGCTGCACTAAGTGCTTTGGCCGATTCTACCATCCTGCACCCAGGCGGCATCTTTGAATTGCGTGGTATTGGAACAACCAGCACCTATTACAAGACGTTTTTTGACAAATTCGGTATAGAGCCTCTTGTTGTACGCGGTACGGGAAACAAATTTAAAAGCGCCGTAGAGCCGTTCATCGCCAGCGAAATGAGCGATGAAAACCGTCTTCAATTGACCCATCTTATCACCCAGTTTTGGGACTTTATAGGGCTGAATTTTGAGGCCAAAGGCATTCAACGGGAAACCTTGGACGATGCCGCAGAGCGCTTTATTGGTATGGATGCAGATGCGACCCTGGAAGCCGGACTGGTGGATGCATTAGGGTACCGCGAGGACGTCATGAAGCACTTCAAAGAGCAATACGAACTGCTGAATTGGTCCGATTATGCTGCGCAGCTCCCGGCCTCGCGCTCTAAAGACCGCATCGCCATTGTCTATGCTAACGGGTCTATTGGAAACGGGTCAGGTGACGAAACTACTATCGGTACAGAAAACATCGTCAAAGCGCTGCGCAAAGCAGAAAAAAACGACAAGGTTAAAGCCATTGTCCTGCGCGTGAACAGCCCCGGCGGAAGCGCTTTAACGTCTGACATTATTCACCACACCATCGAAAGCATTGAAAAACCGTTGATTGTGAGTCAAGGGAATTACGCAGCCTCCGGCGGTTACTACATCAGCTGTAACGCAGATGCCATATTCACGAACAGCACAACCATCACCGGTAGCATTGGAATTTTCATGAGCCTCTTCACCGCACAAGAATTAATGACTCAAACCCTAGGCTTAGCAGTGGAGGAAGTACAAACGCACCCTATGGCGAACTTCCCAAACCTCGCGAAGCATCCAGACTCTGCCCAATACGCGATCCTCCAACGCATGATCGATCGCGGCTATGCTGATTTTACGGGTAAAGTCGCGCGTGGCCGCTCCATGGAAACGGACTACCTACTGCCGCTTTGTGGCGGTCGCGTTTGGACGGGTAAGGATGCAGTAGACAATGCCCTAGCAGATTACGAAGGCGGAATGAACGAAGCACTAGCATACGCTGCAAAGCAGGCTGGCATAGAATCGTATCAAACCTATGAATTGCCCGCAGTAGAACTAGGTATCGAAAAATATTTGAAGTCCTTCGGCGCCGTACGCTCGAAAGCTACTACACCGAATTTTCTTCAAAATGAAGCCCTCGAAGAACTGTGGTTTCTGGCCAAAAATCCAGGTATGCAGGCCCGACTTAACCCCATTTTCATGAACTTATGACGAAGGAGAAAAAAGCCACCGCTGAACGACTTTATTACGTTTTAGGAGCGCTATTTATAGCCGCCCTCATTACGTGTAACCTCATCGCGAATAAATTTATCAGCGTCGACCTGGGGTTCAAGGTCTTTACCATCAGCGCTGGCGTTTTGCCCTATCCATTAACCTTTTTGATTACAGACATTCTGAGTGAGCTGTATGGACAAAAAAGAACCACTCAAGTAGTATTATCTGGCCTGGTAGCCAGCATTTTCGTATTGTTTGTTTTGTGGCTAGGCGCCCAATTCCCAGCCATAAATTCCTCACCGGTTTCAGACGAAACCTATAACAACGTTTTTCAAAATGCTTGGCGCGTCATTGCGGCTTCCATGTTTGCCTACCTCGCAGCTCAGTTGATCGATGTTCGACTGTTTCACTTTTGGAAAAAAATCACTGGTGGAAAAATGCTCTGGGTCCGCAATAATTTTTCCACCCTCGCGAGCCAATTAGTGGATACCACACTTGTCGTATTTGTACTGTTTGTCGGCACCCTACCCTTCGGCACAATGGCAGACTACATCTGGGACGGCTGGCTGTTTAAAGCAACAGCAGCAGCCTTCGATACCGTATTGATCTACGCCTTTATGTGGTGGGCACGCCGTTATTTTAAACTGGGTCTGGGCGAAGAGATAGAACTGTAATTAGCGAATTTCGAGATCTACACGATGGCCGTGATGCGCACGGACGTTGAATACGCCATTTTCAAGCATTAAATATTGACCGCGAATACCCAATAATTTTCCAGAGAAGGTGTCGCCTTTTTCTTTAAAACTTAGGCTCTTAATTTTAAGCAATTGTTCTGCGATCGGGTAGTTCATGGACCACACTTCAGGGCCATCTACAGCATACTGCTTCAGCGATTGCGGCAGCACTTCCAAAGCACGGTGCCAGGCATCTTCCAAAGCATCACTGCAAGGATCATTACGCAGCATGGCTTGCCAAGAGGTTTTATCTGTAAAATACTCCTTCAAGGCAACCTCCGCCTCTCCTGCCAAATATCGGTTGGGTAATTCGAGCAATACGGCCGCTTCAGCGGCACCCTGATCCATCCAGCGGTAAGGGCGTTGCGTACCCCGCGTTACACCAACTTTGATGCGGTCTGTTTTAGCGAGGTAAACAAAATGCGGCTGCAATTGCAGTCGCTGCTCAAACTCCAAATCCCGCTCTGCAATGCCCAAATGGGCCTTACTTAATTCCGGTTTCATAATGGTGGGCGACGCCTCAGGCTTTGTAAAAAAACACTCACGACAAAAGTTTTGACGGTACACCTCAGGAACCAATTGGCCACAGAAACAAATGTGCTCGCCCAAAAAAGTTGCAGAAAATTCACGACCAATCAATGCATTCATCAGCAGTAAATCACCGCCCACTTTAAGGGTGTAACGAACGGTAGACCCGTATTGCGTAGACATTTTATGGAGTGCGCCGTGGTACTGCATTTTTAGTTTAATTTTAATTCTTGTGAAGGTACACAGCGCAACTGAAATAGAAGCCTTGCCATGATTTATACTTGGGTCAATAAAGTTATTCGCCAAAACATACGCAAGCGTGTGGAGGAAATCTTTGCCTTTAGCGAGGCCCCTATTGAGACGCAAGAACAACTGCTTCGTGGCCTTGTAAGCAAAGCACAAAACACCACTTACGGGCAGCTGCATCATTTTGAGCATATTAGCGATCGTGAGATTTTTTCAAAATTGGTCCCTTTGTCCAGCTATGCTGCGCTTAAACCCTATATCGAAAAAATGCGTGACGGCCAGACCGACATTTTGTGGCCGGGCAAAATCGAGTGGTTTGCAAAGAGCTCTGGCACTACCTCTGGGGTATCAAAATACCTCCCTGTTTCAAAGGAAAGTATAGAAGAATGTCACTTCTCTGGTGGCCGATTCGAGCTCGCGCTCTACTGCAACGCAGTCCCTGAAACAAAAATTTTCGAAGGCTTGGGACTGCGCTTAGGTGGATCTACCCAAATTCAACAGGAGGGCAAAGGACAGAGCGGCGACCTCAGCGCCATTTTAATACAAAACATCCCGCTTTGGGCGGAATTACGCAGTGCACCAAGCCATGAAACAGCGCTATTGAGCGATTGGGAAGAAAAATTAGAAGCCATTATCGACGAAGCCATTACCCAAAATATCACTTCACTATGGGGCGTAAGCAGCTGGTTTTTAGTGCTCTTTAAAAAAGTATTGGAGCGTACAGGCAAATCAAATTTATTGGAAGTTTGGCCGAATTTAGAACTCTTCGCACACGGCGGTGTCAACTTCGCCCCTTACGAACAACAATTCCGAGAATTAATGCCCGGCACTCAGGTCACATTCATGGAAAACTACAATGCCTCTGAAGGATTTTTCGCGGTTCAGGACGACCCCAGTATAGACGGTATGTTGCTCCTGCTGAATAATGGGATTTATTACGAATTTATCCCCCTCGACACTTTTAACGGCACGGCCAGTAAGACCTTACTTTTAGAAGACGTTGAATTGGACACCGACTACGCCATAGTCATAACCACAAACGGTGGTCTTTGGCGCTATATTTTAGGGGATACCGTAAAATTCGTGTCCAAAAAACCCTTTCGTGTAAAGGTTAGTGGACGTACCGAACACTTTATTAATGCCTTTGGCGAAGAGGTGATTGTTACGGATGCTGAATATGCGCTTCAAGCCACTTGTGAAGCGATGGAATGTCGCGTAATCGATTTCCATGCGGCGCCCTGCTACATGAATAATGAGACTACAGGTGCGCACCAATGGATCATTGAATTTGAGCAAGCCCCGGCCGATTTGGAGGCGTTCAAAATAGCATTGGACCTAAATCTACAAAGTCAAAATTCAGATTACCAGGCGAAACGCAAATACGATCTCGTCCTGGAACTGCCGCGCATTATCGCCGCAGAGCGTGGTTTATTCCATCAATGGCTTAAAGAAAAAGGCAAGTTAGGCGGACAGAATAAAGTCCCCCGTCTCAGTAACAACCGCTCCCTTATCGAGCAGTTTCTAGCGCTAAATGCTTCGCTTCAAACTCAGCCATAACCGCGGTCCAAAGATCTATTCTCGACTGCAATGCGGCCTTTGACGCCAATGCTGCTTGGTCCCATTTTGTCGCGTCATTACCACAGAGCAATTCAACCATCTGCTCGGCAAGGTGCCCGTGTAAGTCGCCATCCACCTCAATGTGGCGCTCTAAATAATAAGCGAACAAGCCCAGTTCATCAGGGAACGTTGCTTTGAGGTAACGGACAATTTCAATAAACATGTCGGGAATCAAGTCTTCGCGTCCGAATGTAAATACCGCTGCAATTTCTGAAACCTCACCGCGGGCAACTACTTCCAGTGTTTGGCTTACAAAAGCTTTTGCACTTTCAGGCGCATCGCTAGCCGCTAAAGCCTCCATAGGTGCTTCACCTCGCCCTAGCGCTTCGATAAAATTTGAAATGGGCTTAATATCTGCGCCCGCCTCTGCCATTGCTCGCAGGTACAATTCAAAGTGGCTCGTTGCATTGCCCTCTTGATCGACATCGCTCTCTTCACCGTGCACAATCTCATTAATAAGTCGACGTACCGCTGGATCACCTTTGGGAATCCAAAACGGTTCGACACACGTTAATTCGCGCTGCAACGATTTTAACAGTACCATGAAATCCCAAACGGCCCATACATGTGCCTCCATAAAATGACGTGCCCGCGGAACTGTATTGACCCATTGGAAGGCCGGGTGAGCCACTAATTCTTGTCTAGATGCTTCAATCTGCTCTTTTACCAATTCAATTTTCATATTTCAGTGGAATGCTTGAGGTACTTTTATTACTTTGCGTGTACAAATTTAATGAGCATGCACATAGCAATCGCAGGAAATATTGGTTCAGGTAAAACAACTTTAACGGAGTTGTTAGCGAAACACTATAATTACCAGCCACATTACGAAGATGTAGACGACAATCCTTACCTAGACGACTTCTATGAAGAAATGCAACGTTGGAGTTTCAACTTGCAGATCTATTTCTTACGCTCACGCTTTGCACAAGTAACGGCTGTACGCGAAGAAGGTTTAAACGTTATTCAAGATCGTACCATTTACGAAGATGCCCACATTTTTGCGCCCAACTTACATGCTATGGGCCTGATGACAGCGCGCGACTACGAGAGCTATAAAGGCCTCTTCGAACTGATGGAAAAACACCTTCAACCGCCAGATCTGCTCATTTACCTACGCGCCTCTGTACCAACTTTGGTAGATCATATCCAGAAACGCGGAAGAGAATACGAAAACAGCATTCGTATCGATTACTTAAGACGATTGAATGAGCGCTATGAAGCCTGGATCAATACCTATGACAAAGGGAAGATTCTCATTGTCAATGTGGATAAAAATAAGTTTCCCGAGAATCCTGAAGACCTCGGAGAAATCATCCAGCAGATCGACTCAGAGCTCAACGGCTTGTTCTAAAGCTTCTATCATTTTTTCACAGGCACCAGACTGCGCCAAAACCCAGTTACGCGCCTGCGTTTCTTTATGCATAAATTCACCTTGATAGGCTCTTTCGAGATAAGAAGTCCAATCGGTATGATGTGTCCCCGGAACCAAGAATCCTTGAGCAACTAAAGATTCATTTTCAGGGATTTTTTGCCAATTAGGACCGCATGCCGCAACCTTCCCCTGCACTGTTGCTTCCAAAACGTTGTGCGTTGCTTTACCAAAGCCCCCGCCCACAATTACTGCATCGGCTAGGGTGTACAATGCGCGTAGTACACCAAATTCGGGTATCAGTAAAACATTCGTATCCTGCGGCTCATCGGTTAGAGAATTGCTGATTTTACCATTAAATGCATTGCTCAATTTCGAAGCCTCTTTCAAATCATGAGGAACCAACCAAACGGAATAAGCGCTATGCACCGATTGTGCCAGAACTATAGCATCTGTCTCGTGTGCACTACCTACCACTAAAATAGGTTTCTGTTGGGCGGCTCTCCAACGTATAAACTTGTCTGGTATAGCGGTATCCACTAATGAAGCTGCATAATCGTACTTCGGATTGCCCAAAACTACTGAATGAACGCCTGCTGAGCTCATCGTGGCGGCATCCCTATCGTCCACCACGCCCCAAACTTGTACGGCAGATACAAATGTGCGTCGCACAAGCGGGAATAAAGGACTTAAATACCATGGTGTTTTGGGTGCACTCATTCCTATAACGACCGTTGGAACATTGAATTTCTTTAATCCCGCAATATGATTAGGCCATAGATCGTAACGCACAAATACCGCTAATGAAGGATTGCAATAGTCCAACCATTGCCTCACTTCTGAGGGCGCATCGACCGGCAAATAGTGCACCGTAGCGCGTTCATAATTCTTGCGGGGCTCGTATCCCGACGGGCTAAAAAAAGTAACAACCCCCGACCAATGTGGGTTTCTATTGAGGAATCCCTCTAAAATAGGTTTACCCATTTCAAATTCACCAAGAGAGGCGCAGTGCATCCATACGACTTTGCCTTTGTGCGGTTTCTTGTGCTTCCAATCGTTCTCACTGGTAACAGTTCCCAACCAACTCTTTGAAGGTGCAAAGATTCGCGTGGTGCGAAAAATGAGTTCGGTAAAAACAGGGTAGAGTACCATTAATCGGTCAAAAAGAAGCTTTCTTGTTTTGCATAGACGGGCAATAACCAAGTGAAGTTTAAACCAACACTCAGGTCTAATTTTAACGCTGAATCTTCCAATCCAGTATCTACATTAAACCCCCGAACACTTCTTGTGACTGCCGTGTTAATGGTCAAGCCCATCATGAAGTTGATACGCTCGTTATTGTCTAAATGCAAATAGCGCAGCGACGATTTTGAAGCGAACCCACGGTGGAGACGGTCGTAGCCGTAAATCATAGGTGGTGCCAATTGGGGATAATTTCCACGTTCGTTTCGAACACTAATTTTCGTTTGTTGAAGCCCGAACCCTTGGAGAACTAGCCAACCTGAATTGGGATTGTAATGCGGCTTGAAAATTCTTCCAGTATTTACAGTGATCTGCGCACCACTGAGCCCTGCGTTCATAATGGCAAATTCACCATTAACGCCTATATAATTTCCGTTTTCGTCGGTCAGTCCGCCAAAAATCGCATCCGTGTTTTTTATGGAGCTGCCGTAAAAGGCGTCAAAATCTAAACCGTAAAAATGATTTTCTTTATTCTTTCGTTGGTACGACACCGTGGCTGCTGCAAAAGGTTCATATCGATCCGCAAGATCCGCCACTGGCAGATAGAAGGCTGGCGACAGTCCCCACAATTGGACGGTACGCAAACTGTCCCTTGTGGTCAATTGGCCCCAAGCGGGCGACGAAAAGAGACAGATGCTGGCAAAAAGCAACGAAAATTGGACAACTTTTTTCATACGGGGTAATCTAACTGCAAGGTAAGGGCAATTGGTCGTTCGTAATAATGTAATTTTAGGGCACTCTTTCCGTTAGAGGAGTGAAAAGAAGCAACCCAGCCATTAAAATATGAAAATCACGGTAGTAGGAACAGGATATGTAGGATTGGTCACAGGCGCATGTTTAGCGGATGTAGGCATTCAGGTAACCTGTGTAGATATTGACCAGAAGAAGATCGACGGGCTTGAAAACGGCATCATGCCCATTTACGAGCCCGGCTTAAAAGACATTGTTTTACGCAATCACGCGAAAGGCCGTTTGCATTTTAGCACCAACCTAGGCGAAGCCATTAAAGGCTCGGGTGCGGCATTTATCGCCGTCGGAACGCCTCCAGGAGAAGACGGATCTGCGGACCTCAAGTACGTTTTGGGTGTGGCAAAAGAGATTGGCCAAACCATGCAAGACTACTTAGTAGTGATCACTAAATCGACCGTTCCCGTGGGTACCGCTGAAAAAGTACGTGGCGCTGTTGGGCAAGCACTCGAGCTGCGTAAAACAAATTTTAGTTTTGACGTTGCCTCAAATCCAGAGTTTTTAAAGGAGGGTGCTGCGATTGAAGATTTTATGAAACCCGACCGCATTGTTGTAGGAATTGATAGCGAAATGGCGCGTGAAATGATGGCGCGTGTCTACCGTCCATTCACACTCAACGGTCATCCTGTGATTTTCATGGATATTCCCTCAGCAGAAATGACAAAGTATGCAGCAAACGCCATGTTGGCGACCAAAATTTCATTCATGAATGATATCGCAAATTTGTGCGAACGCATGGGTGCAGATGTGAATCAGGTCCGTAAGGGAATCGGTTCCGATCCGCGTATCGGAAATAAATTCATTTACCCGGGTATCGGATATGGTGGTTCGTGCTTCCCTAAGGATGTTAAGGCACTAGCCCGCACAGGCCGCGAAAACGGACATACCATGCGTATTCTAGAAGCCGTTGAGGCGGTGAACGATGCGCAGAAAAGTGTGCTTTTCAATAAAATAAACGCTTACTTCGGAGGCGAGCTTCACGGCAAAACCATTGCCTTTTGGGGACTTTCGTTTAAACCAAATACCGACGATATGCGTGAAGCGCCGTCTGTGGTGATTGCGAACCTATTACTGGATGCTGGAGCACACGTTCGTGCCTACGACCCGGTAGCTATGGAAGAAGCGAAGCACCAATTGGGCGACCGCATTACCTATTGCACAGACGAAATGGAAGCCGTTCGCGGTGCTGATGCTTTGGCACTCATTACGGAGTGGGCCGAATTTAGAGTCCCAGACTGGAGCAATGTCGCAAAGGAAATGAATGGCAAAGTGCTCTTCGACGGTCGCAACCTATACCGCAGCGAGATTGTTGCTGAAGTAGGGTTCGATTATTTTGGAATAGGTCAAGGCGAACAACCCGCATAAGTATGGCAAGAGTACTGATCACAGGCGCAGCAGGATTTTTAGGTTCTCATTTATGTGACCGATTCATTGCTAATGGCGATGAGGTCCTCGCTATGGACAACCTCATTACAGGGAACATGGAGAATTTGGAGCACCTCAGCGGCCATCCAAAGTTCACTTTCTACCACCACGATGTAAGCACCTTTGTGCACGTGCCAGGAAAATTGGACTACATCCTCCATTTCGCTTCGCCTGCCTCTCCTATTGATTACTTGAAAATCCCCATTCAGACGTTGAAAGTGAGCTCTCTTGGGACACACAACCTACTGGGACTTGCCTTGAATAAAAAGGCACGCATCCTCGTAGCCTCTACCTCTGAAGTGTACGGCGACCCGCTGGTCCACCCACAGACAGAAGAGTATTGGGGCAACGTGAACCCAGTAGGCCCACGTGGGGTATACGATGAGGCTAAGCGCTTCATGGAGGCCATGACCATGGCCTACCACACCTACCACGGACTGGAAACGCGCATCGTGCGCATCTTCAATACTTACGGACCGCGCATGCGATTGAACGACGGACGTGTATTACCCGCCTTTATAGGTCAAGCACTGCGCGGTGAAGACCTCACCATTTTTGGGGACGGTACACAAACGCGTTCGTTCTGCTATGTGGACGATCTAGTAGAGGGTATTCACAGATTATTGATGAGCGATCATTCTGAGCCTGTCAACATCGGTAACCCCCACGAGATTACTATTGGCCAATTCGCCGAAGAAGTAATCAGCCTAACCGGCACTGATCAGAAAGTTGTTTACAAGCCACTCCCGGTAAATGACCCCATGCAACGTCAGCCGGATATCAGCAAAGCAAAAGACATCTTGGATTGGGAACCTAAAATCATGCGTGCCGATGGACTAGAGCGTACCTACGCCTGGTTTAAAAACTTACCGGAGGATCGTCTGTACCGAAAGGAACACCGTGATTTCGAAGACTACAAAAGAAACTAACCAACCATGAACCAAATCTTAATCACAGGCGGACTCGGCTACATAGGCTCTCACACTGTTGTGGAGTTGATCCAAGCCGGTTACGATCCCATTCTGGTCGACAACCTAAGCGAAAGTCCCATTGAGGTCAAGGACCGCATCGAAAAGATCGTGGGCAGAGAAATCACCTTCCGTCAAGTGGAGCTATGCGACCGTGCTGCTGTTGATTCAGTGTTTAACGAATTCCCCGATATTTCAGGGGTTATTCACTTTGCCGCGTTCCTCTTGGTAAATGAAAGCGTTGAGGCGCCGCTCAAGTATTACCACAATAATTTGTTGAGTACCATTAACCTCCTTCAAAGCATGGAGGCCCATGGGATTCGCAACATTGTGTTCTCGAGTTCTTGCACGGTGTATGGCACGCCAGAAAACCCACACGTGGATGAAAATGCGCCCGTACAACCTGCGGAAAGCCCGTACGGCAATACCAAGAAGATGGGTGAGGAAATCCTCCGTGATACCGCAGCGACTCGAACCGTGGATGTGTTGAGCTTGCGTTATTTCAATCCTATCGGCGCCCACCCCACAAGTATCATTGGCGAATTCCAAGACGGCGAACCGCACCACTTGGTTCCCTATATCACGGAAACTGCCATTGGCAAGCGCAAAGAATTAAAAGTTTTCGGGTCAGATTACGATACGCGCGACGGCTCTTGCATTCGAGATTACATTCACGTCATTGATATTGCCAAAGCCCACATTTTAGCCGTTCAACATTTGATCGACGGCAAGACGAAGGGTTATGATGTCATCAACCTTGGGTCTGGAAACGGCTCGACGGTACTAGAAATGATTCATACTTTTCAACGCGCCACGGGAATTACCATTCCGTATACCCTTGCGCCACGTCGCGCTGGGGATGTACCTGCGGTATACGCGAACATTGGTAAGGCACAGCGCGTTTTGAATTGGACCCCAGAAAAAAGCTTAGAAGATATGCTTCGTGATGCTTGGAATTTTGAGCAATCACTACCACAAGAATAGTAGTATGAAAAACATCATCATCACCGGCGGTGCCGGATTTATTGGCTCTCACGTCGTTCGCTTGTTTGTAAACAAGTACAGCGAATACCGCATCATCAATGTAGACGTGCTGACCTATGCCGGGAATCTGGAGAATCTGAGCGATATCGAGAATGCACCGAACTATCTGTTTGAGCGCGTGGATATCGTAGATGCTGCAGCCGTTGATGCGTTGTTCGACAAATACCAGCCGGAAGGTGTGATTCATTTGGCGGCAGAAAGCCACGTCGACCGATCTATTGAGGACCCACTGGCGTTCGTTCGTACAAATATCTTAGGCACAGTTAACTTATTGAATAGCTTCAAACGAATCCATAAAGATTTCGAGGGCAAACGCTTTTACCACATCTCTACCGACGAGGTATACGGTACTTTGGGTAGAGAAGGCTTATTTAAAGAGACCACGGCTTACGACCCCAACAGCCCATACAGCGCATCAAAAGCATCCTCAGACCACTTTGTACGTGCCTATGGTGAGACCTACGGCATCCCTTATGTGGTGACCAATTGTTCGAACAACTACGGCCAGAACCAATTCCCAGAGAAACTTGTCCCGCTTTTCATCAATAACATCGTGGAAGAAAAGCCATTGCCGGTATACGGCGACGGTCAGTATACGCGCGATTGGCTGTATGTAGTGGATCACGCACGAGCCATCGATCTGGTGTACCACGAAGGTGAGAATGGTGAGACTTACAACATTGGTGGATTTAATGAATGGACCAACATCGATCTGATCAAAGTGCTTTGCGCACAGATGGACGAGAAATTGGGCCGCGAAAAAGGAAGCAGCGAAAAGCTCATTACCTACGTGAAAGACCGTCCGGGTCACGACCGCAGGTATGCCATTGATGCGACCAAGATCAACAAAGAATTGGGCTGGGCGCCAAGCGTGACTTTTGAAGAAGGACTATCCATCACGATAGACTGGTACCTTAGTAATGCGAAATGGTTGAAAAACGTAACCTCAGGGACGTATCAGGAGTATTACGATGACATGTATTCCAAGCGTTAATTGATGATAGGCGTAGTTCTAAAAAGTACAGGAAGTTGGTATGTAGTGCGTGAAAGCACTACCGGACAACTGTACGAATGCCGCATCAAAGGCAAACTTCGCATCGCAGGAATTAAAAGTACAAATCCACTTGCAGTAGGTGATCAGGTGCGCTTTGAAGAGGAAGAGACGGCGCCAGAATTAGGCGTCATTAGCGGAATTGAAACGCGCAAAAATTACATCATTCGAAAAAGTGTCAACCTTAGCAAACGGGTACATATTATAGCTGCAAATATGGATCAGGCCCTTCTAGTGACGACGCTTGCCCAACCGGCAACGTCCACTGGATTTATGGACCGATTCCTTGCCACAGCGGAGGCCTACAACATCCCTGTGGTTATCGTATTCAATAAATGTGATGTTTATACCGAAGCGCTACAAGAGGAATTGGTGTATCGCAAAGCCGTTTACCAGTCTATAGGTTATCGCTGTATGGAAACCTCTGCCACCGAAGGCTTAGGACTCGAAGAACTGAAAGCACTCTTAAAGGACAAAACAACTCTTCTTAGTGGACACAGTGGGGTTGGTAAAAGCACTTTAATCAATGCCATCGAGCCGCAGCTTCAACTGCGAACTGCGGCAGTAAGCAGCAGCCACAATAAAGGTCAACATACTACGACCTATGCAGAAATGCATGGCCTGGTCTTTGGAGGTGATATTATTGATACGCCGGGAATTAAAGGCTTCGGACTCGTGAATATGGAAAAGGAAGAAATTAGTCACTTCTTTCCGGAAATTTTCGCACTTAGCAAAACCTGTCGCTTTCACAATTGCTTGCATGTAAACGAACCGCAATGTGCAGTGAAGGATGCATTAAATGAAAATCGTATTGCGCCAACGCGTTACGAAAGCTATATTAACCAATTAAACGACCACGATGAAACTACCCATTATCGCAGTACTGAGCATTAGTATTTTGAGTCTCTCCTCTTGTGGTGGGGCAAAAACTACGACTACCGAGCCTGTTGAAGACGTGCAACTAGAAAAGCCACGCAATACAGCGCTGGAATGGTCTGCCGCAAGTTCTGATGCATTATACTTACACCGTCAACTGTTTGGTCTTGCCAAAGACCGTCTCGAAGGGATTATCAATAGCGGAAAAATGAATCAAGCTGTTTTTATTGATGCTTCGTTTTTACTCCTTCCTCAAGCCACTACGTACCAATTTTTTGAGGTGTATAGAGACCCGTCTGATGGATTTCGCCCGCAGGAACTTTTCGAATTTGCACGCTACGAGTTTGATGCAACGGCCATGGAGTTTCTTCGCTATTGTTTCGAAAACGGAATAGAAATTCTTTTGACTTCTTCTGAAATGGACAGTCGCATTATACTGGAGCAACTCATGAAGCAAAATATAAGCGTACAAGGCTCTATCATTGACGGTGAGGCTCGTTACGGACGTTATTCAAACAACATTACACTTTCTGAATATGCACAGCAAGACCGTCTAGCGTTATTGTTGACGACCAGTTTGGGTGAGGCCACAGCGTATACTGGAATGGGTAATCCAAAAAGTGTTGAAGTAGATGAGATTTATAAACGCTTTGGTTCAAAAGTGATACTCTTCCCGAACCCTACCTTCAATCGCAAGTAAATATGCGCGCACTATTGCAACGTGTTACACGAGCGAGCGTCACCGTTCAAGGCAAGGTGCAAAATGCGATAGGTAACGGACTGTTAATTTTCCTTGGTGTAGAACCGGAGGACACAGAAGCGGATGCGAATTGGCTAAGTAGTAAAATTGCTAAAATGAGACTCTTTCCTGATTCGGAAGGAGTGATGAACGGTAGCATCATGGATATGGAAGGGGAATTCCTAGTTATAAGCCAATTCACACTTCACGCAAGTACAAAAAAAGGAAACCGTCCCAGCTACTACAAGGCATCCCGGCCGTCCCATGCAGAACCCATGTACGAACACTTCATGGAGCAACTTTGGATGGACAGCGGGCTAGTGGTTAAATCAGGTACCTTTGGGGCAGATATGAAAGTTGAATTAATCAATGATGGTCCTGTTACCATTTGGATCGATTCGAAAAATAGAGAATAGTATGGCACTCGACCCTATTAACACCCACAGCAACTTCCCATTGGGTAAACTTCAAGAAGAAGTCCACGAGTGGATTGCAAACCACGGCGTTCGCTACTTCAATGAACTGACCAACATGGCACAACTCACTGAAGAAGTAGGTGAAGTTGCGCGCATCATTGCACGCCGTTATGGGGAACAGAGCGAAAAAGAGAGTGACAAGGCAAAAGACCTTGGCGAAGAACTTAGCGACGTACTTTTTGTAGTGCTCTGTTTGGCCAACCAAACCGGAACGGATCTTCAGACCGCTTTTGATAAAAAAATGAATGTCAAGCGGGAACGCGACCACGATAGACATCACAACAATGAAAAGCTGAAATAAAAAAAGCCGCCCCTTGGGCGGCTTTTTTTAGGCCTTGAAAAAATTTTTAGCGAAATCTAAATTCAAGTCCCGTGCTCACCCATCGACCGGGCTGAATCACATTGCCACGATCGTAATACGCCGCATCCAAAGCGTTGTTGATGTTCACAAATGCCTGGAACGGGAATTGCCTTTTGAAGATTCCAGCTGCAGGTGCATAGTACAATTTGAGGTCTACCAGCGCAAACGGATCATAATTCACCTCTTCTCCCCCAACGCTCATATAGGTGCCTACGCGGTCCTGTAACGTGATACTGTAATTCAGAAAAAAGCCAAGACCTAAGCGCTGCGTTGCACGCGCATTAATTTTTGCTTGTAAATAGTCAAGCGCATAGAGACTCGAGAAATCTACTTCGGGCGTAACACCGCGCATGAATGCAGCTTGAACGGCAGCATTACGCAAAAGCGCTTTTCGCTTCGATGCATTGTACTGCATTCCACCCTCGATACCTGTCAAGGCCAGTGAAGTAATGTTTGAGGCATAGGCGATAGGATCCCCTGCATACGATACCCAATCAATAAGGTCTTTCGAACGTCTGTGAAACAATGCCGCAGAAGTATAGACCTGTCCGGATTTTTGCTTGTAGCCCAATTCATAGTTCCAAGCCGATTCAGGCTTTAGTGTTATCGAACCTTGCGCACCTCCGCGATTATAATATAGATCGGTATAAGTAGGATAGCGCATGGACCGGTTCGCCGTTGCGTATAAAGAAGCGTCTTTCGTCAAGCGATACAATGCATCCAGTGAAGGCGCAAAGAAATACGAAGAATCGCCGATCGGTCCGTCGTGGTAATTCAACATAGCCCCGGCCGTAATTTGAAAACGCTCCCGGGTGTATTTGTGCTCTACGAAAAATGAAAAGTCCGTAGTAGAAGCGCCTTTATCCATAGTGTAACCGTCCCATCCCGGTACTAGGTAGACATCCCCAAAATCTCCGCCTAGCACATTAGAATAAATCTCATCATAGCGCAGGTTATACCCTAAACTACTTTGGTGCTCCACATTCCAGCGGTGTGTTGCAACAATGTTCTGATTAAAAACTAACGTTTGATGAAAGTTGGGGCCGCTGTACCAAGAAGCCGCTGTGTCGCCATCTGCCGCACGGTAATAACGACCATTCGAAAGCTTATCGTAGGCAATATTACTCGCGTCAAACCCGCCTAGGCCTGCAGTTTCCCGGTACAGCTCAAAACGGTCTGTACCGGTCACGAAATTCATGTTAAAACGTAAATCGGTATTCAGACCTATCGTTTCGTCTAATTTGAATCCAAAAACACGTGTAGAAGTCGCTTCAAATTGGTCCGGAAAAGTCGTAGAATAGTAATTCTGTGCACCAAAGGCTTTCTGGTTCTCCGCATAAAAGATGGAGATATGCCCTTTTTCCTTACCCAGTTTAAACTCGCGTTCAAGATTGACAAAAAGCTTACTGCTTTCAAAATCTGTATTGGGAATATATCCTGCCGTCCTCTGCGATTGCTGGCCGAACTGAACCCCCCATTTACCCATTTTCTTACCTACGTAAAAACTGGAATTCAATAAATTATGCTCCCCCGTGGTCAACGCATAACCTGCATTAAACTTTTTCTGAGCAGATTTTAAAACGATGTTTACTACACCCGTCATCGCCCCAATACCGTGGGCATTCGTCGCGCCACCCTGAATCACCTCAATTCGCTCAATCATTTGCAACGGAACCGGCAGGTTCATATTATGATGCCCCGTCTGTGGGTTATTCATACGAACGCCATTCACCAATACCAGCGTTTGATCAAATGTACCCCCACGAACACCCAAGTCACCTTGCACATCTAATGGACCGCGCTGACGCATGTCGACACTACCCAAATAGTCTAATAATTCATTGATATTGCTTACGGGCAGCTCTTGAATTTGCTTCGCCGTGAGGACCGTGATCTGACGGGTTGCAGCGGCATAGGTGGTCTTCGCTAGAGAAGAACTCACCTCAACCTCATTCAATTCAATAGATTTATCCGCTTTAGTGATAATGCCACGAAAACCTTTGCGCTGTCCAAATTCTTGCGCAGTGGCACCTATACCAATAGTAAGGCAAACCAATGTAAGTATATGTTTCATTTCATTTGTGTTGGATCACGAAGATAGAACCTAGGCTGAGCCTCATTACTTTGTTTCAAAAAAAATCCCCACAACTCTGAGAATTGTGGGGATTCTATACTGTGCTGATCGAACGTCTAGCTCGCTAGTACAGAGATCATATTGTTCTTGCACTCCAAAACGCCGCCCTTGACCTCTACGGTACACAGCTTATCGTCTGAAGTATCTAGAATAACCTGAGAACTCAAGTGATCTAGCGTTCTTGTATCGTCAGCGACACGAATCTTCACTGTACCTGCACGCAAACTAGAAATGATCGGGGCGTGATCTTTCAAGATCTGGAACAACCCGTCCTTTCCTGGCAGCTGCACAGAGCTGATCTGTCCTTTAAACAATACCTCTTCAGGTGTGATGATTTCTAAATACATAATCACACTGATTAAGCCTCAGCTAACATTTTCTCACCAGCTTCAATAACCTCTTCGATGGTACCTTTCAAGTTGAAGGCAGCTTCTGGATATTGATCCAATTCACCGTCAAGAATCATATTAAAGCCTTTGATCGTATCCTTAATATCTACCAGTACCCCTTGCAAACCAGTAAACTGCTCTGCAACGTGGAATGGTTGAGAAAGGAAACGCGCCACACGACGAGCGCGTGATACTACTAGTTTATCATCTTCCGAAAGCTCTTCCATACCAAGAATCGCAATGATATCTTGCAATTCTTTGTAGCGCTGCAATGTCTCTTTTACGCGCTGGGCAGTATCGTAATGCTCTGCACCTACGATATCCGCAGTCAAAATACGAGAAGTAGAATCTAATGGATCAACCGCAGGGTAGATACCTTGCTCCGCAATCTTACGAGATAATACGGTTGTTGCATCCAAGTGAGCAAACGTTGTTGCAGGAGCCGGATCTGTAAGGTCATCCGCAGGTACGTATACCGCTTGAACCGAAGTAATAGAACCGTTCTTAGTCGAAGTAATACGCTCTTGCATCGCACCCATCTCAGAAGCTAGGGTTGGCTGGTAACCTACAGCAGAAGGCATACGACCTAGAAGTGCGGACACCTCTGATCCAGCTTGTGTAAAGCGGAAGATATTATCAACGAAGAAAAGGATATCTTTTCCTTGTCCTTCGCCATCACCATCACGGAAGTACTCCGCTAATGTCAAACCTGAGAGTGCTACACGTGCACGTGCACCTGGAGGCTCGTTCATCTGACCGAATACGAAGGTTGCTTTGGAGTCCTTCATCAACTCTTTATCTACTTTACTCAGATCCCAGCCGCCATTTTCCATAGCGTGCATGAATTCTTCACCGTAGTTAATAATGCCTGATTCAAGCATTTCACGCATCAAATCATTACCCTCACGAGTACGCTCACCAACACCAGCGAAAACAGAAAGACCACCATGGCCTTTAGCGATATTGTTGATCAACTCTTGAATCAAAACGGTTTTACCAACACCGGCACCACCAAACAGACCAATTTTCCCCCCTTTTGAATAAGGCTCAATCAAGTCAATTACTTTGATACCTGTGAAAAGCACCTCAGTAGACGTACTTAAGTCTTCAAAAGCAGGCGCTGGGCGGTGAATTGGCAATCCTCTCGAACGATCAATACCTCCGATACCATCAATATCTTCACCTACTACGTTAAAAACACGTCCATAGATTTGATCTCCAATAGGCATTGTGATTGAATCACCTTTTGAGCGTACCTCTTGACCACGTTGACATCCATCAAGCGAATCCATTGAAATGGCACGAACAGTATCCTGCCCTACGTGCTTCTGCACCTCTAAGATGACTACCTGACCAGTCGATTTTGTTACTTCAAGAGCTTCGTAAATTCTAGGAAGCTCGCCTTGTGAACCGTCAAACTTCACGTCCACTACAGGGCCGATGATTTGAGAGATAATTCCAACTAATTTAGACATGTTGTATACTTGATTTAAATAAGATGCTGCAAAACTACTGCACAATGTGATTTCTGACAACTGTACAAGGCAATAACTAAAGGGCCTTAGGTTAGTTATCAACAACTTATTAACAGTTTAACGTTGTCCTGATACTTTTCTTAACTGATAGGAGCAAGGAAGCGATATAAGCTGAGTGCACTTAATAAGTATTCGTTCTACAATCTATTCGCGCGGCAGGTTTGTCCTATTTTCGTCTCAATGGAAGTAATGACCCTTATTGGCCTACTGGCCGCTACACTTACCACCGTCGCTTTTGTGCCGCAAGCTTGGCAAATCATTAAATCGCGCAAGACGGATGACTTAAGTTTGACCATGTATATCTTAATGTTCTCTGGTCAGCTTTGTTGGTTGGCTTATGGGATTTGGATGCAAGATGCACCGCTCATTTTAGCGAATATTATTGGCTGTAGTTTGAGCGGTACTATTCTAGCTTTTAAGTTATTTCTAAAACAATAACCTCACGGCACCCCTTTTGGCATATTAATTGGGTTTAAGCGAACAAAATCACTCCAAAAACCTTTAAGAGGATAACTAATTTAATTACCATGAAAAAATGTCTTGCTCTTTTGGGCATACTGTTTTTCTCTACCGCCTACGCCCAAAATGTTACTCTTAGCGGATACATTAAAGATGCAGCCAACGGTGAAGAACTAATCAACGCGTCTATTGTCAACGAAAGCTTTCAAGGGACAATCACCAACATTTACGGCTTTTACTCGTTAACCCTCCCGGAAGGAAAATACACCTTTACAGTGAGCTACATCGGGTATGAAAGCATAGTAAAAACGTTCACCTTAAAAGAAAGTCAGACCTTAGATTTCGAACTGAAGGAAGCTACCAATCAGCTTGCAGAAGTCGAGGTAACCGCTAAAAAGCTGGATGAGAATCTGAACCGTGCTGAAATGTCAACCACACAGCTCACGGCGAAGCAGATCAAGTCCATTCCTCAATTTTTAGGTGAATTTGATGTCATTCGCTCCATCACCTTATTGCCAGGTGTAACCACCGTTGGCGAAGGAGCGAGCGGGTTCAATGTTCGCGGTGGTAAAACGGATCAGAATTTAATTCTTTTGGACCAGGCACCCGTGTACAATAGCTCGCACATTTTCGGGTTCTTCTCCGTTTTTAATGGCGATGCTGTTCGTGATTTAAAACTTTATAAGGGAGGAATCCCTGCACCTTACGGAGGCCGCTTGTCTTCGGTTTTAGACGTGCACCAGAAAGAAGGTAATACCAAAGAATTTGCCGGAACTATGGGACTTGGGCTACTCTCTTCTCGTTTAATGCTTGAGGGACCCTTGGTGAAGGATAAGGCTAGTTTTATGATCGCAGGACGTCGATCGTATCAGGATGTCTTACTCAAGGCCAGCCCTAACGATGATCTGAATTCAATCATTGCCAATTTCTACGACCTCAATGCCAAGGTCAACTATAAATTCAACGATAAAAGCCGTTTGTTCCTGAGTGCTTACTATGGGAAAGATGCTTTTGGCGTTCCTGGTTTAGTTAAATTCGATTGGGGGAACTTGGGATTAACCGGTCGTTGGAATTACCTCATTACAGATAAGCTGTTCTTAAACGTAAGCACGATTTACTCTGACTACGATTATGCCATTGGGTTTGACTTCCCACAAGCGAAAATCGACAACATTGCCTTCATTAAAAACCAGAGCAACAAAGTTGCATTCAGCTGGTTCCCTAATGCAAAGCACCAGGTAAATTATGGAGCCGAAGCAACGGTCTATGATTTCGAGCCATTTTCCACAACACTAGATTATATTGACAGCAACTTAGTTGATATCAGTATTGAACTTCAAAATGAATACGCTGTTGAGCCCTCTCTATACATTGAGGACAATTGGAAAGTGAATAACCGACTCACCATTCGAGGTGGACTGCGTTACAGTACGTTCTACAACATCGGTGCCCGTGACGTCGTGAATTACACTCCTACTGCGAATGGGACAGTACGTAATGACCTCATTACTGACACAACAAGCTACGCCTCTATGGAAATCATTGAAGCCTTTGAAGGTCTTCAAGGGTTGGAGCCACGCTTAGGGATCAACTTTAAGGCAACAGAAAACACTGCGGTAAAGGCGAGTTACAATAGAATGCGTCAGTACATTCATTTGATTTCGAACACTACCTCCTCCCTACCCATTGATACTTGGCGTCCTGCCGGTAGGTATATTGATCCAGGAACGGCTGATCAAATTGCATTGGGCTGGAATCGTAATTTTAAGGACGGTGAATGGCAGTTGAGCGTCGAAACCTATTACAAGAGCATGCGCGATCTCGTTGATTTCAAAAACGGTGCGCAACCTACTGGTGTGGATAATATTGAAGTTGCTTTGATGACCGGACGCGGAAGAAGCTACGGTCTTGAAGTGCAATTGGATAAAAAAATTGGCCAATTAACAGGTTGGCTGGCCTATACCTACAGTCGTTCGCAATTACAGGTAGATCTAGGTGCAACACCAGAAGAATGGATCAACCTAGGGCAATGGTATTCTGCTGCGCAGGATAAGCCACATGATATAGCGGTAGTTGCTGCGTATGCATGGAAACCGAACATCAGTTTCTCGGGATCCTTCATTTATCAAACCGGGAAACCCTATACCTACCCAGAAGCAAAGAGTGAATTTGAAGGCATCATCTACCCGTTCGCTTTAAGCAGAAACAATAGTCGTACTCCAGCCTACCACCGCCTTGACCTAAGCATGGATATCGCGATTCCAAACAAGAAAGACAACGATTTAAAAGGAAGCTGGAATATCGGTGTATACAACGCTTATGCGCGTAAAAACGCCTTCAGTATTTTCTTTGAAGAAGAACTCGATGATAATGGAGATCCAACAGGCCAAACCAAAGCCACACAGCTCTCCATTTTTGCAACCGCCATTCCCACAATAACCTACAACCTAGATTTCTAGATCATGAAGAAATTTGCAATTTTTAGCCTATTGACGCTCGCTTTTACTTCCTGTGAAGTCGACGTTACGGATAAGGTAATAACTGATGCCTATGACGGCGCTGCGCTCATTTCTGTGAGTGGATCTGTTACCGATATACCAGGAACGGGGACATATATGGACCTAGCCATAAGTTCACCTTATCTAGATACCACCGATGCCGACCACATTACAGGTGCCTTAGTGGAAGTCTATGATAACGACAGTCTAGTAAGTACCTTAACAGAGGTTGATCCAGGTCGCTACGAAGATTCAACCCTAATAGCAGCGGTGGGCCATGGCTACCGCATAATCATTACCGTACCCGCAGGCTACGGTGATGCTACTGGAATATGGGAAAGCACTGCGGATATCGTTAATGCGCCTTTTACCTTCCTCTCACCTATGTTTCCAATTATGGAAGACGACAGCAGCTGGGTAGATTTTAGAACCGGTGACTCTGTGTATTATGCGGATGCCGACTCTTGCTACTACAGTCCCTATGCGCTCTGGAATGACCCAGCGGGTCGCGGAAATGCTTATTGGATAAAAAACTACTGGACGACAAAAATCTATGCGCCTAATGGCTTGATGGGGCCTTTTACCCCCGAAGAGACGGAAAAAAGCTTGAATTCAAGCATCAATATTTTTAACGACGATCAGTTCATTGAGGGCACGCAAGTCAGTAGGTTCAACTTTATTGGGCCTCCTTACACCGTATTCCGCGACACCCTGATTAATCTGGTATTCGAGACGCGTACTGTTAGTGAGGGCATGTATGATTATTTGAACATCATGGCTAATAATATTGGCGGTGGCGGGTTGTTTAGTGTGCCTTACAGCCCACAAATTGGAAATATTAGACGTCAAGATGATACAACAGTGTATGGTTTAGGGTATTTTTATGCTACATCAGTTAGATTTGATAGCATAACCCTGTTCCACCCGTACTAATGGATACACTACACTGGACCACTGACTTCTTACTACGAAAAGGACTAGATCCACAAGTAGTGCAATGGATTGCGCTAGCTGTGGATCTTTTGCTTTTACTTCTTATTTCTTGGGTAGCCGATTTTATTGCTCGCCGAATTATCCTAAGCGTTATACATGCCGCAGTAAAACGGACAAAGGCTACTTGGGACGACTACTTCTATAACCAAAAAGTCTTTCGGAATATTGCACACCTTGTTCCGGCAGGAATAGTCTACGGAAGTGTGCCTATTGTCTTTGATGACCTACCATATGTCGTTCCCGTTATAGAGACGCTGGTAGTTCTGTACATACTTGTGCTTCTTGTGAGTCTGATCAACCGCACGCTCCGGGCTCTAGAGAATTGGTTCAGTATGACGCCAAAATATGCCAATACTCCCGTTCGAACTATTTCCCAGGTGATTCGACTATTGGCTTGGTTTGGTGCGATCATCACTGCTATTAGCATACTTACTGGCATGAAAACGACGGCAATCTTGGGAGCATTCGCAGGTACGACCGCTATTCTTATACTTGTCTTCCAGGACAGCATCAAAGGACTATTGGCCAATTTCCAAATCCACATGTACGACCTTGTCAAAGTAGGCGATTGGATTACTTTTTCAAATTACGGCGTCGATGGTGACGTGATGAGCATCGATCTCACTACAGTGAAAGTTCAGAATTTCGATAAGACCGTAAGTACCGTTCCTACGACAGCGTTTGTTAGCGACAGCTTTGTGAATTGGAGAGGAATGTCAGAAGCAGGCGCTCGTCGAATCAAACGCAATATTCACATTGACATCACCTCCATTCGTCACCTAGACGAAGGATTGGCAGACAGCTTAAGAGGAATCGATTTGATCAGCGCCTTTATGATTGAACGCCAAAAAGAGATCGATGTAAATAATGAAAAGAAAAACATTCAAGGTGCGAGTCTGCTCAATGGTAGAAGACAGACAAACATTGGACTGTACCGCAAGTACATAGATTTCTATTTGAGAAATCATCCTGAAATCAATAATGAATTCACCTTAATGGTTCGTCAGCTTCAGCCTACAACGCAGGGACTGCCGATTGAAGTGTACTGTTTTAGTGCAACCACGGAATGGGCAAAATATGAATCCATTATGGCCGATATTTTTGACCACTTGTATGCAGCAACACGTCATTTCGATTTGGCCTTATTCCAAAGCCCTACCGGCGCTGATATTCGTGCCGTACGTCATTCGTAAGGGTTAGAAAAAAAATAAGCCCACTAAAAACCCCCCGGCGCTCCGCGCCGGGGGGTTTTTTATACCTCGAATTTTGGCCTCGGCTTACGCCTCGGCTTCCTCCATATAACTTTCTATGGGCTCGCACGTACATACGAGGTTACGGTCACCATAGGCATCGTCTACACGACGTACGGTAGGCCAAAATTTGTTGTCACTAACGAAAGGAAGCGGGAAACCTGCTTTTGTACGTGTATACGGGAAATCCCATGCATCCGCGCAAATCATGTACTGGGTATGTGGTGCATTTTTCAAGACATTGTTGGCTGCATCCGCATCAGTGGTCTCAATCTCACCAATCTCGCGACGAATACTGAGCATCGCATCACAGAAGCGATCCAATTCCTCTAGACCTTCACTTTCGGTAGGTTCTACCATCACTGTACCTGCAACCGGGAAGCTCACTGTAGGTGCGTGGAATCCATAATCCATTAAGCGCTTCGCGATATCTGTTACTTCAATACCCGCATCGCGTTTAAATGGACGACAATCTAAAATCATTTCGTGCGCACAACGTCCATTTTCGCCCGTGTAGAGGACATCAAACGAACCCGCTAGGCGCTCCTTGATGTAGTTGGCATTCAAAATGGCATATTTGGTGCTATCGGTTAGACCTTCTGCACCTAACATCTTAATGTAGGCATAGGAAATCAACAAGATCAATGCAGATCCCCAAGGTGCTGCAGATATGCTTGAAATTCCTTGCTCGCCACCCATGGAAATGACCGAATGTTGCGGTAAAAACGGAGCAAGGTGTGCCTTACAGCAAATGGGACCCATACCGGGGCCACCACCACCGTGAGGAATGGCAAACGTTTTGTGTAAATTCAAGTGACAAACATCAGCACCTATGATACCCGGTGAAGTCAATCCCACCTGAGCGTTCATGTTGGCACCGTCCATATAAACTTGACCACCGTGCTGATGAATAATGTCTGTAATTTCTTTAACGCTCGCCTCAAACACACCGTGTGTCGATGGATAGGTGATCATTAAAGAAGCAAGATTCTCACTGTGCTTCTCTGCCTTCGAGCGAAGATCGTCGACATCAATATTCCCATGATCATCACAAGCAACCACCACCACTTTCATACCCGCCATTACTGCGGAAGCCGGGTTTGTACCATGTGCAGAAGAAGGAATTAAGGCAATATCTCTGTGATGGTCACCATTAGCTTGGTGGTAGGCACGGATTACCATGAGTCCTGCGTATTCTCCTTGGGCACCCGAATTCGGCTGTAATGATGTCGCATCGAAACCAGTAATGACTGCTAAATCACGCTCCAATTCTTCGATCACTTGCATGTAACCCGATGCTTGCTCTGTAGGAACATAGGGGTGCAAGCTGTTCCATGAACCGCTCGACAACGGAATCATTTCTGATGCCGCGTTCAACTTCATGGTGCACGAACCCAAAGAAATCATGCTGTGATTCAACGCTAAATCTTTACGCTCGAGCGATTTGAGGTAGCGCATCATTTCTGTTTCACTGCGGTAGCTGTGAAAAACAGAATTCGTCATGAACGCAGAAGTACGTACCAGTTCCGTTGGAATGTACTGACCTAAGTCTTCCATTTCAATGGTGACTGCAGCTTCCGCCTTAGCTAATACGGCAATGATTTCAGCGATATCCTCGTCCGTAGTGGTTTCGTTAATACTGATTCCAATCGTCGTTTCATCAAAGTAACGGAAATTGATTTCCGCTGCCTCGCTGAATTCACGAACCTGAATACTGTTCGACTGGTTTAGAGTGATTTTCAAGGTATCGAAGAACGATGCATTGTGTTGCGTAAGTCCCATTCCTTTAACCGCCTCGTTTAATGTGGCCGTCTTGCGGTGGATCTCTTCAGCGATGTCCATCAGTCCTTCTGGACCGTGGTAGACACCATAAGCACCGGCCATGACCGCAAGCAATACTTGGGCAGTACAAATGTTTGACGTGGCTTTGTCGCGCTTGATGTGTTGCTCGCGCGTTTGCAACGCCATTCGCAACGCTGGATTGCCGTCCGTATCTATGGTTCGACCGATGATGCGGCCTGGAATATATCTTTTGTACGATTCCTTAGTTGCAAAATAAGCAGCATGCGGTCCGCCGTAACCCAATGGAATACCAAAGCGTTGAGTAGTACCAACCACCGCGTCTGCACCCCAATGTCCAGGAGGCGTAAGAAGCACGAGGGAGAGTAAGTCTGCAGCAACGACAAGTTGGACCTCAGCTGCATTACATTTTTCTGCGAAAGCACGGTAATCTTCGACCGATCCGTTGGCATTAGGAAATTGAACGAAAGCGCCAAAAAATTCTTCCGTCGGTTCGAATGATTTATAATCTCCAAAGACCAATTCTACTCCAATAGGTGTAGTACGTGTTTGAAGTAAATCAATGCTCTGCGGGAAGGTTTGATGGTCGACAAAGAACTTTGATGCTCCTGCCTTCTTCTTCGCGCGCGGCATCGCTCCGTAGAACATGCTCATGGCTTCAGCTACGGCAGTGGCCTCATCAAGCAATGATGCGTTCGCTAATTCCATACCGGTTAAATCAACCACCATAGTTTGGTAGTTCATTAAAGCTTCTAAACGACCTTGTGCGATTTCCGCTTGGTAAGGCGTATAGGCCGTATACCATCCGGGATTTTCTAAAATATTCCGCTGAATGACACCGGGCAGCACCGTGTTGTGGTACCCCATTCCGATGTACGTTTTGAACACACTGTTCATTTCGCCTAAGGCGGTGATGTGTGCTGCAAACTCTGCTTCCGTCATTGCGGGAGCCAGATCCATTTCCTCCGCAGAGCGAATGGTAGAGGGAACAGTTTGATCGATCAGCGTGTCAATAGAATCAATACCAATGGTAGTCAGCATTTGATCAACATCAACAGCTTTGGGACCAATGTGTCTGTAGGCAAACGAATTGCGCTTCATACTCTGTTTGTTTTAGAAAGGACAAAATTACATCACAGTTCGCGAACATACCTTACTTTTAGGGGGAGAACACGATGGGAAATTTCAACGCATTTATTAACACCTTCAAAGGCTTCATTCGCACGTTTGTGTATGCAAATTTTTGGGTGGCCGGAGCCGTTTGGGGGTTAACCCGATTCAGCGAAGAATTGTTTAGATTTTCTGGAACTTCCATTGCCGTATTAAATGCGGCGGCGACTTTAGTCATCTACGGTTTCGCACGCCTATTTGAGGGTCCGGCTGCCACCGAAGGGAGCAGCCGTATTAGTCAATGGCGTGAACGCATGCCCAAAACAGCTTTTTTAAGCATGGGTTTAGGTGGGGCGACCATCCTCTTTGAACTCATTCGAATCAACGAAGCGGCACTGACCGGGCACTATGCTATTGCGGGTGCGTTCGCTCTACTGTACCCCATACCATTTATACTGAAAAGAAGAGGAGGTGGATTGCGATCTATACCTGGATTAAAACTCATACTTATTGCTTTAGTTTGGGCTTACGTCACCGCGGTTATTCCAGCTCTTCGTGCAGGGGTAGATTGGTGGTGGCCATTTATCGAGCGTTTTTTATGGACGGCTGCACTGACCATACCCTTTGATGTGCGTGATGCCGAATTGGACGCCAACGCTATCCGAACCCTACCGCATTTGATTGGCGCTAAGAATAGTGTTTGGGCAGCCAACACTCTGCTATGGTTGAGTTACCTAATTCTAGTGAATTACTTTGAATTGCCTTGGTTACAACTTACCGTGCTCTACTTCTTTTTTAGCACCGTACTACTCACATCCTATCCAAAAATGGGAGACTTGTACTACAGTTTATTAATTGAAGGGCTCCCGTTTCTTCTTTTGGGCCTGTGGTACCTTTTGCCCTACCTTTAGACTCCCCAATACACTACACTATGGACGTATTAGATCCGGCCTACGCCGCATCCCTAGATGCAGCAGATACACTCGCTGCTTTTCGCTCAGAGTTTCACCTGCCCGTTATAGACGGTAAACAGACCTTGTACTTTACGGGAAATAGCCTGGGGTTGATGCCTAAGGCTGCTGAAAGTTACCTAAACGAGGAGCTCGAAGATTGGAAAAACTGGGGTGTTGAGGGACATTTTCATGCCCGTCGTCCTTGGATGCCCTACCACGAATTTTTCTCTGAGAGTCTCTCTAAACTTGTAGGTGCAAAGCCCGAAGAAGTAGTGGTAATGGGTTCGCTCACGAACAATCTCCACCTGCTTATGGTCAGTTTTTTTAGACCACAAGGGAAGCGAACGAAGATTTTGTGCGAAGCAAAAGCATTTCCATCCGATCAATACGCTTTAGCCTCCCAACTGCGCTTTCATGGATTGGACCCTAAAGAACATCTAATAGAGGTGGCACCGCGCGAAGGTGAGCACCACATTCGCAAGGAAGATTTTATCGCAGCCATTGACCAGCACAGCGAGGAAATTGCAATGATGATGATTGGTGGAGTGAATTACTACACGGGGCAGGTCATGGATATGAAGACATTGACCGCTCATGCACAATCGAAAGGTGTTGTTGTCGGTTGGGATTTAGCACACGGTGCAGGTAATATTGACATCCAATTGCACGACTGGAATGTAGATTTCGCGGCGTGGTGTCACTACAAATACATCAATTCCGGCCCCGGCGCAACGGCAGGATATTTTGTACACGAACGTCATCACGACAACGCAAATATCCCACGGTTCGAAGGATGGTGGGGACACGATAAAGCCACCCGTTTCGAAATGCCAGAAACTTTTATTCCCATCCCTACCGCGGAAGCGTGGCAATTATCAAACGCCCCGGTAATGGCTATGGCTCCGCTTCGTGCAAGCTTAGATCTATTCGACCGAGCGGGCGCAGAAAACCTTCGCGCGAAAAGCAGAAAGTTAACCGCCTATCTTCAAGAAGTTCTAGAAGAGGTAGCACACGCCTCTGGTAGTGATTTTGAAATCATCACACCAAAGGACGAGCGCGGTGCCCAAATTTCACTGCTCGTTCACGGGTATGGTCGTCCTCTATTTGACTACCTAATGAAGGAAGGCGTTATTGCAGACTGGCGCGAACCTAATGTCATCCGCATGGCCCCTGTTCCTTTGTACAACAACTTTGAGGACATCAGAGCCTTCGGAGCCATTTTATTGAACTATTTAAACGAGCAGGGCGCATGAAAAAGGCAATCGTCGTAGGAGCTGGATTAGCCGGTTCATATATGGCCTACGTTCTAGGACAAAAAGGGTACGCTGTTCAGGTCTATGAAAAACGACCCGATCCGCGTAAATCGGTTTACGGAAGCGGCCGCTCCATTAACCTAGTGGTCAGTGACCGCGGGTGGACCGCCTTTAAATATGCCGGTATTGAAGCGGAAATTCGGAAGATTACCGTACCTGCTTATGGACGACAAATTCACGACTTAGAAGGCAACCAGAGCTATTTTCCTTACAGCATTGAAGGAAAAGCCATTCATAGCATTAGCCGTTCTGAATTGAACCAGACCTTGGTGGAATTGGCGGAAGAAAATCCAGCCATTTCAGTCCAATTCGAACATTTCTGCACCCACATAGACTTTGAGCTAGGGGAAGTAACCTTTGACCGCAAGGGTGAAACTGTTAGGGAACGTGCCGACCTTATTATAGGCGCAGACGGAACCGGATCGGCAGTTCGTGGGGCAATGATGAAACAACCCCGGTTCAACTTTACGCAAGAGTACATCGACAGCGGATACAAAGAAGTACACATTCCTGCCGCCGCGGACGGTAGTCCACAATTGAACCTAGATGCATTGCACATTTGGCCCCGCCGAGAATTCATGCTCATGGGATTGGCAAATACGGACAATGGATTTACGGGTACGGTTTTCGCCCCCTTTACCGGAGAATATGGCCTGGACCAATTAAAAACAGGCAAGGACGGTTTACGCTACTTCGAAAAGTACTTTAATAATGCCATTCCGCTCATACCTAATCTAGAAGAACAATGGGAGAACAATCCTACTTCTGCCCTCGCGATAATCCGATGTAAACCCTACCACTGGGGCACTAAAACAGCCCTTATTGGAGATGCCGCACATGCGACGGTACCGTTTTACGGTGAAGGAATGAACGGCTCATTAGAAGATGCACGTGTATTCTGCGAACTGCTCGATGAATGGGGCCACGAAAATCTTCCAACGGTGATGGAGCGCTATACAGCATTGCGCGTTCCGGCCGGAAACGCATTAGTGGATTTAAGCCTGCGAAACTTTATCGAAATGAGAGATTTAGTCGCGGATCCTGAATTCCAATTGCGTAAACGCATTGAACAAAAGGTGCAGAAAAACCACCCGGATAAATGGACTCCACTCTACACCTTAGTCAAGTTCACCAACATTCCTTACCACGACGCAATGGCTGAAGGTGAGCGTCACGACAGAATCATGGCTAAGGTGCTTGCTACTGAAAACATTGAGGAACGTTGGGACAGCGATCAGGTCGAGCAGATGGTATTGGAATTATTGGAAACTACGGTTTAAACACCCCTCCTGTATTGATCCAGAGCACGCTTCCTTCGAATGAAGTGCGTTGAATATAGGCCCATACTTTTGCATTGTATACCGAATCAATAGCAAAGCCGTGCTCTTTATTAAATGCTGTTTGTAAGGGTGTCAACTGGGCTGGAATTTTACCAAAACCGCCAAAATGCACCTCGTCTTCCCAATGCAGATTAATGGATTTTTGTGCAGCACAAGCTTCAACTGTTGCTTGTTCAATTTTAGCCCCTTTTACGGCACTGATCACGTGTACTTTGGTTTTCGCACCAACAGGCATGGCCGCTAGAATTCCTGTAACTGTCGTTCCTGTGCCACTCGCAACCAGCAAGTGATCAGGCATCCAGTCCAATTCCCTCCAAATTTCACCGCAGCCCTCCATAGCGTGCACTCCTGCCCCACCTTCTGGGAGTATTTGCGCTGTTTCTGCTCCCCACGGCTGAACCTGTTCCTGAGAAGGCATCCAATTCGCAGCACGCAATTCCTTATATTCTGCTCTAGAAACAAAATGCAGCCGCATACCCATGCTCCTACAATACATTAATGTAGGACTGCTTAAGGCATAGAGTTCTTCGCCGCGTACGATACCAATGCTTTTTATACCCGCGTGTGCTAGTGCAAATGCCGCGGCGCGCAAGTGGTTGGAATGCGCACCGCCATAAGTCAGCACAGGCCTGCTTGGATCAACCTCGCGAAAAAACCCTTTCAACTTTCTCCATTTGTTTCCCGAAACGGCGGGGTGGATTAAGTCGTCGCGTTTCATCCACAGGGTTCCCAAAGAAAAATCCAGCAACTTTTCAGTGGGCGAAGGTGTTATAAAGGGAAATGAGGTAAGGTCCATGAAACAAAGCTAATGAGACTTACCTTTGAGTGACCAAAAAAAGCGGCATGTTCAAAAAAGAATTGGACCCTGAGGACTTTTACAAAACCCCAGAGGGGTATATAGTTTTCACGGAAAAATACCATTTGAAACGCGGCTATTGTTGCCAAAGCGGTTGTAAACACTGCCCATACGGCTACGATAAAAGAACACACAGCATAAAAGGAACCTAACGTAGATGATGACCCCATTTCAGAAAGAAATCACCCAGGGATTGCCCGAACACTTACCGGCAAAACGCAGCGTACCTGGTGATGTAAATCGTGCGCCTAAAAGAAAGGATATACTCTCTGCAAAAGAGAAAAAATTGGCCTTGGAAAATGCACTGCGCTATTTTCCAGCGGAATGGCACGAAGCGCTAGCGACAGAATTTTTAGAAGAGCTTAAGGAATTTGGGCGCATTTACATGTACCGGTTCAAGCCTTCCTACGACATGCATGCTAGGCCGATTGAAGACTATCCGTGCAAAACGCCAGGGGCCGCGGCCATAATGCTGATGATCCAAAACAACCTGGATCCAGCGGTGGCGCAACACCCGGAAGAGCTCATTACCTACGGCGGTAATGGGGCGGTGTTCCAGAATTGGGCACAATACCTCTTAACGATGAAATACCTCAGCGAAATGACTGAGGAGCAGACCCTACACATGTACAGCGGCCACCCGATGGGCCTCTTCCCTTCCTCAAAAGAAGCACCGCGCGTGGTGGTAACCAATGGAATGATGATTCCAAATTACAGCCAGCCGGACGATTGGGAAAAATTCAATGCCTTAGGCGTTACCCAATACGGTCAAATGACGGCCGGTTCTTACATGTACATCGGGCCGCAAGGGATCGTACACGGAACAACCATCACTGTATTGAATGCTGCACGCATGAAATCTAGCGGCGGACCGGAAGGAAAACTATTTGTCACTGCGGGATTGGGCGGTATGTCAGGAGCGCAGCCAAAGGCAGGAAACATTGCCGGGGTCGTGAGCATCACCGCAGAAATCAACCCAAAGGCAGCCTACAAACGTCACGAGCAGGGCTGGGTGGACGAGATTACCTCCAGCACGGATGAGGCCATCGACATGGCCCTGGAATTCCAGGCAAACAAACGCGCACGAAGCATCGCCTATATTGGAAATATAGTGGATCTCTGGGAACGCATGGTAGAACGCAACGTTCACGTTGACCTCGGTTCTGACCAGACGTCCTTGCACAACCCTTGGGCCGGCGGCTACTACCCCCAAGGCATGAGCTACGAAGAGTCGAACGATATGATGGCGAATAATCCTGAAGAGTTCAAAGCACGCATCCAAGCGACCTTGAAGCGCCACGTAAAGGCCGTCAATGCGCTCGTAGAAAACGGCATGTACTTTTTCGATTACGGCAATGCGTTCTTATTGGAAAGCTCGCGCGCCGGTGCAGAAATCATGGATGAAGACGGCGAATTATTCCGCTACCCTTCGTACGTGCAGGACATTATGGGTCCTATGTGTTTCGACTACGGCTTTGGTCCGTTCCGCTGGGTATGTGCCAGTGGCGATGGGGCCGATTTAGATAAGACCGATGCCATCGCACAAGAAATCTTGGAAGGACTCATGGCCAAGGCACCGAAAGAAATTCGCGAGCAAATGGACGACAACATTCGTTGGATCAAAGGCGCGAAGGAAAACAAATTAGTCGTGGGTTCTCAGGCGCGCATCCTCTATGCCGATAGCGAAGGTCGTATTGAGATTGCCCGCGCTTTCAATAAAGCCATCGCTGCAGGCGAGATTGGGCCAGTCGTTCTGGGCCGTGACCACCACGATGTCAGTGGAACCGACAGCCCGTACCGCGAAACTTCGAACATCTACGACGGGTCGAGCTTTACCGCAGATATGGCCATCCAGAACGTGATTGGCGACAGCTTCCGAGGCGCGACTTGGGTTAGCATCCACAACGGCGGCGGCGTTGGATGGGGCGAAGTGATCAACGGCGGATTCGGAATGTTGCTTGACGGTTCTGATGACGCAGAGCGTAAATTAGAAAACATGCTGCTCTATGATGTCAATAATGGCATCGCCAGAAGATCTTGGGCTAGAAATAAAGAAGCTATATTCGCCATTGAGCGCGAGATGCAGCGCACCCCTAATTTGAAAGTGACTGTACCGAAGCTCGTAGATAAAAACGTATTGAACAACCTAGATTTTTAAAATGAAAAAGTTCTTTTTGGCCGCAATAGGTCTAAGCATGCTCGCAAGTTGTCAGCAACCGGCAGCAGTTGAAAACACAGATAAAGGCATTCGTTTAGCCTATGTACGAATTGACTCTTTGCAGAGTCAGTACAACTACTTCCAGGAATTGGTTGGAGAACTGCAAGCAGAAGAAGAAAAAATTATCATTGAATTGCAACGTCGCCAACAAGAATTGCAGACTAATCTCGAGCTTTATCAGCAAGAGGCACCAAAAATGACGGCGCGTCAGCGCGAAGCAAATGAAGCCGATCTACGTCGCGTTCAACAAAACTATCTTCAAGTAGAGCAAGCTGCACAAAGCCAGATGATGAAACGCCAAAATGACCTCACGCTCGTGATGCGCGAAGACATGAACAGCGCCATTGAAGTGCTCAAAGAAGAGTTGAACCTGGACTTTATTCTTCTCTACGAAGAAGGCGGTCAAATCATTTATGCGAACGATGAGTTTGACATTACTGAGCGTATGGTGAACATGTTGAATGAAAACCGCGAAACGCCTAGTGAAGAAGAAGCAACGGAAGCTGCTGTCGAGGCCGCAGATTCTGCATCGGCGGAATAATCGAAATCACCGAACACAAAAAAATCCGGGCGCGTATGCGCCCGGATTTTTTTATGCCTTTACTGCAGGGAACTGCTTATAAGTAATAACGGAACCCAACCGCTGCGCCTACCCCATAGGGCACTTCACGAAGACCTATATCCTCCTTATTGATAGGCAACAAGCCGTAACGGAATTCACCACGCACAGTGAGGGCGAGGTTATTTGCTATGGTAAATTCGTTCCCGATAGCAAAGCCAATAGATCCATTGAAGCCCGTCATGTATTTCACTTCTGTACCGCGTTCGTACAACGATCCCAATACTCCTGTAGCGGCATCCGCTGGAAAATTGGGCACCTCATCACCGATCCATTCGCGTTGGATGCCTGAATAAAACGTAAGGTCATAAGAAGGTATGACCTGCAACGCCCAAACATCCGTCATTTGTGTGTGGAAGACGATTTGAATGGGAATGTTTATCGCATTGTACGACGTTTTTGCCGTGTATGTCCCAATGGTATCTTGGAAGATCGCATTTTGATCAAACACCGCAAATCCTTTGGTCAAATAACCACTGTGCTCTTGCGACCAACCGATACCAATGTGGAACATGCTGCGCAGTTCATAAAACAAAGAAAATCCATAACGTTGGCCCAGCACACCACCACCATCTTCATTCGTGAGGGCAAATAATTCCGTTCCGTCCTGTACGGGAGTATACAATGCCAAGCGGCGTCCCGAAAAAGAAGGAGCATAACTAGCCGCTAAAGAAAACTTTGTGTCGTTAATATCACTATCAGTGTAGTATTCGATGGGCTCTGTTTTCTGAGCCATCAGCGCTACAGGAAATAAGCCAACTACAAGGAATAATCGTAAGGCTGTTTTCATCATGAGAATTCGTTTTTCCATTCTACTAATACTTTATCTATGCCATCAGGATTTTTACCTCCTGCTGTAGCGAAGCCGGGCTGACCGCCTCCACCACCACTGATGTGTCTTGCTAATGTGCGTACGGCATTGCCCGCATGCCACCCCTTATCCGTGATAAGGTCGTCACTAACCCCAATGCTCAAGGTAACCTTGCCCTCGACAACATTGCCTAAAATGACTAAAGTGCCTGGCGTCGCTTTGAGTTTGAAAACTAAATCTTTTACACTGCCTGCATCAAGCGTGGTCCGTGCAACAATAGCTCTGGCTCCATTAAATGCCTCTGCACCGTTTTCTAATTCTGCTACCGCTCCCATTGCTTTTTCTTTACGCAATGCGTCAATTTCTTTCTGCGCGGCGGCCTCCTTCTCCTTCAACTGCTGCAATGCACTGGCCAAATCCTGCGGATGCTTCAACACCTCAGCCGCCGCACGCAGTTTTGCGAGCTCAGCATTGACATAGTCTAGAGCTCCTCTACCGGTCACCGCTTCAACACGACGAACACCCGCTGCAACGGCACCTTCAGAAATAAACTTAAAGAGTCCTATAGAGCCCGTGGCAGGCACGTGAATACCACCACAAAGTTCGACAGATGAACCAAATTTAATAGCGCGAACGGTATCGCCATACTTCTCGCCGAAGAGTGCCATAGCTCCCATATCCTTCGCCTCAGCAATAGGAATGTTGCGGTATTCTTCGAGCGTATAATTGGCTTGAATACGCTCGTTTACCTTAGTTTCAATGGTGGCCAATTCCTCCGCACTTACCTTTTGGAAATGAGAAAAGTCAAAACGCAAATAATCTGGACGTACCAGCGAGCCTTTTTGTTCGACGTGCGTGCCCAAAACTTCGCGTAACACTTCATGCATCAAGTGGGTCGCACTGTGATTTTTCGCAGTTTCATTACGATCGGCAACATTCACTGTCGCCTTCCACTGACCACCTAACTCCGCGGGCAAATCGTCGGTAAAATGTACAATAACACCATTCTCTTTTTTCGTGGTAGTGAGGTGTATGGTGTGATCGCCCTGAACTAAGGTACCCGAATCCCCAATTTGCCCACCACCTTCAGGATAGAAGGGCGTTAAGGAAAGTACCAATTGATAAAATTCTTTTTTCTTCGCACTCACCTTGCGGTAACGTGTAATACGCACGTCCGCCTCAGTATAATCGTAACCAACGAACTCTTCGACATCATCTTCTTCTAGCTCCACCCAGTCGTCCGTACTAAGCTTGGTAGCCGCACGCGAACGCTCTTTTTGAGCGGTCATTTCTGACGTGAATCCTGCCATATCCACCGTACGCTGGTTCTCACGCATGATGAGTTCTGTCAAATCAATCGGGAAACCATAAGTATCGTACAATTCAAAGGCCCGTTGTCCGTCTAATACTTTATCATCGCTTGCCAGAAATTCTTCCAACTTCGCCAAACCCTGTGCAAGCGTTTTCAAAAAGCTGTTTTCCTCCTCTTCAATCACTTTTTCAACCAACGCACGCTGAGCGGTTAGTTCAGGGAAAAATTCACCCATCTCTCGTTCCAATACCTCAACAAGCTTGAACATGAAGGGTTCCTTCAAATTCAAATACGAAAATCCGTAACGAATAGCGCGACGTAAAATGCGACGAATCACATATCCAGCACCCGAGCTGGCCGGTAATTGACCGTCGGCAATGGCAAATGCAACCGCACGAATGTGGTCGGCAATCACGCGCTGAGCGATATCTGAGGCTTCAGATGCGCCATAAGCCGTTGCTGAAACGGCTGAAATTTTGGATAGTAACGGGGTAAAGACATCCGTGTCGTAATTCGACTGTTTGCCCTGCAACGCCATACACAGACGTTCGAAACCCATGCCTGTGTCTATGTGCTGCGCAGGAAGGTTTTCCAATTCTCCACTAGCCTTGCGGTTGAACTGCATAAATACGAGATTCCAAATCTCTACGACTTGAGGATGATCCGCGTTCACTAAAGAAGCACCATCCATTTTCGCGCGTTCAGCATCGCTTCGTAAATCCACATGAATTTCAGAACAAGGACCACAGGGACCGGTTTCTCCCATTTCCCAAAAATTATCCTTCTTCGATCCATTGATGATACGGTCATTGGTGGTGTGCTTCAACCACATGTTCGCCGCTTCATCGTCGCGACTCATCTTTTCTTTTACATCACCGCCAAAGACGCTAACGTACAATCGGTCCTTATCGATACCGTATACTTCTGTGAGCAATTCCCAGGCCCAATCAATGGCTTCCTGCTTGAAATAATCCCCTATGGACCAATTCCCCAACATCTCGAATAGTGTATGATGGTAAGTATCGTGGCCCACCTCATCTAAATCATTGTGCTTTCCACTTACGCGCAGACACTTTTGGGTATCAGCGATGCGGCTATTTTTCGGGGCGGCATTCCCTAAGAAATAATCTTTAAAGGGGTTCATTCCGGCATTGATGAACATCAATGTGGGATCGTTTTTGTTCACCACGGGCGCGGATGCCACTATTTCGTGGCCTTTTTCCTCAAAAAATTGAAGGAATTTTCGACGTATCTCCTTAGAAGTCAGCATACTGTGAATATTTCCCTGAGTGGGATGGTTATGTTGTTTGTCTAAAATCGTTTCTTTGTGGCACAATATTCGCGTAGAACTTGCGTCTTAGCAAAAATAACGCACAAAGTATGGCTAAAGTAAAATATACCTATGATTCTAAAACGCTCTCTTACAGAAAGATAGAGCGTACTTGGAAACAAAAGTTGCAAGACATCGCAGTTTTCGGTGCTGTTGCAATGGCTTTTGGTGTGGTTTTCTATCTAGCTGCTGACCTTTGGTTCGACAGCCCTAAGGAGCGCAGAATGAAGCGTGAATTAGAAAACATGGTTCTTCAGTACGAGCTCATGAACGGTAAATTGAATCAGCTAACAGAAGTCCTTGGCGATATTGAAAAACGCGACGACGAAATTTACCGTACCATTTTTGAGGCAGGTCCCATTCCAGCTGAAGTTCGTACCGCTGGCTTTGGAGGCGCGAATCGCTACCGTAACCTTGAAGGCTTTGAAAATTCAGAGTTGTTAATGGATACCCGCAAAAAATTGGATCAGGTCGCTAGTCGCGCTTATATACAATCGACCAGTTTTGACGACGTGGTAGAAATGGCAAGGAATAAAGAAGCAATGCTTGCAGCCATTCCGGCTATTCAGCCAGTGGCAAACAAAAATCTAAAGAAAATGGCATCCGGTTACGGTTACCGCATACACCCTATCTATAAAGTACGCAAGATGCACTGGGGGACCGATTTTTCTGCACCAACGGGCTCACCTATCTATGCAACAGGTGATGGTAAAGTGACCACCTATAAACGCAGTCGGTCAGGATACGGATATCATATCGTCATTGACCACGGTTTTGGATATGAAACGTTGTACGGACACATGAGTAAAATAGAAGTCCGCAGAGGGCAGCGTGTAAAGCGTGGAGATATTATTGGGTATATCGGATCTACAGGATCTTCTACCGCACCACACTTGCATTATGAGGTAATGAAGGACGGGCGAAAAATCAATCCTATCAACTACTTCTTTAATGATCTTTCTCCCGAGGAATACGAAGAAATGCTGATTATTTCGAGCCACTCTAACCAGAGCTTCGACTAGGGTATTCGTCTGCTCAAAAAAAGAGCGTATCTTTCCTTTATGAACGGGATTACATTGGACCATTTAGACAAACTGTATTACTCTATTGGAGAAGTAGCTGATTTGTTGGAAATCAATGCCTCTAATATCCGTTACTGGGAAAAGGAATTCCCCAAACTCAAACCGAAGAAAAGTACGCGTGGCAATCGCAAGTTCACTAAGGAAGATATCTTGCTTCTTGCCGCAATTAAAGAATTGGTAAAAGACAAAGGCTTTACCATAGATGGTGCAAGAAAAAAACTGCAAGCCACGAAAAAAGACGATGTTATTGCGCAACGCGAAGTGGTTGAAAAACTGACCTACATAAAAGGAGAGTTACAGAAAATTCTCCGAACCATGAGGGCAGAATAAAATCGAATAAAAAACCCGCGGGCATGGCCCGCGGGTTTTTTATTTCAGAAATTAGCTCGCTTAAAATTCGAAGGTCAAACCTGTCATGATGTTGAAAGTCGCTTGTGCGTAGTAGTACGCAAAATCGCCCCACATGTATCCATTAGCTGCATAGGATGTGTTGCCCAAGTTTCTGAACTCCACAAATCCAACCAAGCGCTGCATATCGCTGCAATTCCAAGTGTATGAGGTACGTGCATTGATAATGTGATAGGCCGGTAGACTGTGTGCCTCAAGCCCTTCGTTCGACATATATTGCTTGCCCACGTATTGGCTCCAAAGCGTTGCTTCAAAACCTTTCTTAGCATAGGTTAATCGTGCACTAGCTACTGCGCCAGGTGAAAAAGCAATGGGCGTATTATTCACAAATGAAGAGGTCGGATCACTCACCCAGTTCACATTCTCGTTCTGACTTAAAGCCACATTGGCCGTCGCTGAAAGCGCCGAAGTCAACTCATACGCACCAGTAAACTCAATTCCTTGACGGAAGCTCTGTCCAACATTTTCACGGATTGGATACCCCTGAGCATCAATCGCACCTGTCAAAACCAATTGGTTTTGGTACTGCTGGCGGTAGGCGTTCACATCAAAAGCCCACTCCTCACCCGAGTTGCGGAAATTGAATTCAATATCCAACATACGTTCTGCCTGCAATGCATTGGCATCAGCAGCATACTGTAAATCTGTACGGTTCGGCTCGCGGTGACCTACACCTGCATACGCACCGAAAACTTGATTTCCACCAAGGTTGTAGGTCATACCTACTTTGGGGTTAAAGAAGTTAAAAGTACGGTCGAAGTTTGCCGGACCCGTCGCTGAGCCACCGGTTGAACTGTGGTTCACATAACGGTATTGTGCATCCGCGTAGACTAAAAGGTTGTTACTAGTCACAGCGTATTTCGCGTAGATGTTCGCATCGTCTTTAACGGCATCACCCGTATAGTACTCCCCGTCAAGGGTACTTACGTTTGGATTGTTTGCCCAAATCACACGACCAAAATGCGCTCCCTCATAACGGTGCACGCCACCGCCAAGCTGTACACGCTGGCCGCCGTTTTCATAGGTCCATGAAGAAGTGGCCCCATAGAAATCGTTGTCCAACCACTTGCGTGTAACCACATCACCGTAAGCAACGGTATCGCCTGAAGCAGTGTAATACGGCATTAATCCAAAGTCCATGAAGCTCAGCCCCAAGACCGAGCCTTGGTTGTACTCTTCGTAATAACCGGCGCCTGCAGTGTGGTGCAAAGCCGCCGCAAAAGTTCCGCCAAAGAGGTTGGAATAGCGGTAGTGCAACTGTGTATGCTCCTGGCCGTAATTATCTACTTGGTCGTCATAGGTGCCAACAACATTCCACATGTCGTCATAAATAGCACCGGCAGCGTTAGTTCTAGGTGCTGCATCCCAAGCGCCACCATACATGGTGGTAGAATCGACCCCATACCAAGCTTGGTAGGTACGTTCGCCACCGCCAAAGCGTATAGCCTCGACGTAATGACCGCCACCGGCAAAACCAGCGCTCACGTAATACGATTGCAAGTCTGAAGATGCGCGCTCCACATACCCGTCTGAAGTGATAGAGGAAATGCGCGTATTCATCCAAAAACCGCTTGCCGTCTTTCCTGTGCTTGCTTCCATGGTAGCACGTTGTGTGCCGTAAGATCCAGCACCCAAAGTGATACGACCGCCTTTTTCACCAGCACCCAAAGTGCTTAGACCAAGGCTTGCTCCAAAAGCACCAGAACCGTTGGTAGATGTTCCGACACCTTTTTGCAATTGGATAGCGTTGGTGGAAGACATGAGGTCTGGTGTATTCACCCAAAATACGCCGTGACTTTCAGCATCGTTCATTGGAATGCCGTTAACCGTTACGTTGATGCGTGTGATGTCCGAACCACGAATACGCATGTTGGTGTATCCAACGCCGTTTCCCGCATCAGAGAAACTAACTACGCCTGCAACATCTTGTAGAACATAAGGAAGATCGCGACCAGTATTCAGCGCCTCAATATCCTTTTCTGTCAAGTTGATCTGTGCGATTGGGTCCTCTTTTTGTGCCCAAGTGCCCAGTACATTCACCTCATTGAGTTCCACATTTGAAAGAAGGAGAATGTCGATTTTGGCCGAATCGACCTGTTCTTGTGCGGTGGCATATAGCGAAAGTGCTACTGCTACTGCGGTACTCATTAAATATTTCATGAATTTTGGTTGTTAAACCACGTCAAGGGGCAATAACGTGTTGTTACACAAATATTGCTTTCGTTCCTTGGCAGCATTATCTGCCCAGGTTCTATGGGTATGTTCTCAGCCCGCAGGTCAAACGACTTTCTGGGCACCCCTTTGAGACAACGCGAAGATATGACACGAAAACGGTATGTTTGTGTTCATGAAAAAGATTGTTCGAATAAGCGGAATTATAGGCTACTCTGGGCTGTTCTTAGGCGGCTGGTTTAAAATATTTCATTTGATGGGCGCACCTTCCTTATGGTTGTTAGGGAATATTTTTACCGGGGTATTTCTTCTGACCTACGCTATCGACAAGCTTAGGAAGCGGTTTTAGTCTTTGAATTTTTGAAGCAAACCCAAGGGGCGTAATCTTATCTCATCCCCAACCATAGGTTGATAGCCCACTGCAAAGTCATTGAATTTGTACAATTTGGCCAATTTCATTTGCTCGCGTTGACTAATGCTGTGCATGGTCTCTCCAACGCGTACGACTGTAGTTTTCGTTCTTCCACGGCCTTTCTTATCGTCGACATATACGCGATCACCTTCACCAACAACGACCTCATGCGTCCAATCGTTAAATTGGAGAAGCGCCGCAGTAGGCAAGTGAAGTGAATCCGCGATATATTCTAGTCGGTCACCCTTTTGGAAGAGTACGAACGCGACGCGCGTACCTTCACTCTGCACGCGACGTAGGACGAAGCGCTCTCGGGCATTGGTCACTGGTCGTCCTTTTTTATCCAAGACAGGTCCCGTTCCACCGGCAACAGCAGGGGTTAATGCAGCGCCTCCGTCAAAGCGGTATAACATTTCGTCTTCTATAATTTTAATCAGACGGTCCGCATATTCAGGTGCCGTCGCATACCCCGCTTTTTTAAGCCCTTTCGCCCAACCCTTATAATCGTTAGGGTCCAATTCAAACAAAAACGCATACCGCGATCCGCGCATCAAAAAATCTGTATGGTCCTCAAAACTGTATTGTGGTTTATCGTATTTACGAAAGCACTCACCCTTTTCATCGTCATCATGGTAGACCTTCGCGCCTTTCCAATCACTGTGGCATTTAATCCCAAAATGGTTGTTAGATTTCCGAGCCAATTCACTCTGGCCGTTTCCACTCTCCAATATCCCTTGCGCTAAGGTGATCGACGCCGGTATGCCAGATCTATTCATTTCAGCAACAGCCAATTGCGCATATTCTTCAATGTACGACTCGCGAAGCGACTGTTGGGCGTGCGCATTAACGCCCCATAATAGAGCAAAGAGAATAAATAGGTGAACGCGCGAACGGGTTTTCATAGGAGTCAAAGTAAAAAAGATGCTAGGCAAATCTGCTTGCTCTAAGATACGAAGAGAGTTATCAAAAAATTGGCCCCTAACTCCCACAAAATCAAAAAATGAAATTGTTAATAACGCAATTCACTCCAACGTAAAAAGGAGGATTTGAATTTCTAGTTTAGGATAAGACAAAAACAAAAAAGTATATACCATGAGCGCAAACGACTTCCAAATGGACGACTCCTTCGCAAGTTTCGTACAAGAATTAGAGCAAGCAGAACAACCAAAAGCTTGCAGTATTGACAACCCAGAGTGTGAAGCATGCGGAAGCTAACTCACCCTGTCGACCTCATTTAAAGGCCCGATTTTCTTGAGAAAATCGGGTTTTTTTATACCGAAATTTGCGTACCCATTAGACCCAGTCCAAGCACTATGCCCCAACTTAAGAAAATAAACCTTTGAAAACATATTCACGATTTTACCTTGAGAAGGTAGATTGAAACTATCATTTTCCTATAGCAGGTACGTGAAGCCTACGCCCAGGTAATTGCCCCAACCGTTTAGTTCGTATTTCACACCAAAAGAGTTAATGCTTCCGTCCAATCCATACCATTGTATATCTAAGGCAATCGGAATAGTGAAGACCGCTACCGGTTCTGCAGGATCCAGGTATACCAGGTCGAGCAACCCACTCTTTTCGGCGGCATCGGCACCATAGAAATATCCAAAGCCAACGGAGGTGAGGATATCAACTGTGTTGGCCTCAACGAGCTTTCCTACTTTTACCTTGGCGCTAGTGAATTTTCCTATGGCATAGTTGGGCAAACCAAAATTGGTTCCATAGGCACCGTTACGCAAATAAGAAGTGGTTATAGCAATTAATCCGCCGTTGTCCATATCGTGCAGGTAACCGCCCAGCTCGTACTCTTCACCAATCACAAAGCTCGGAAGATCTCGAGAGACATAGTGATAGCTGGCAAGAATGCCCATGTCTAGTTCACCTAAAACAAGCTTTGCTTGACCGTTCGCAATGAATGGAAATACAAGGGTGAGCAATAAACATTTGATCGTTTTCACAGTGGATTTCTTTCTGGGAATAAGGTCAGAAAAACTATGCCAAATTTCAAGGAATTGGCTGAAAACAATACGGGGCCGCGTTGCGGCCCCGTAGTTGAAAAAATTTTTAGTAGCGGTAATGCTCTGGCTTGAATGGGCCTTCGACTTTCACTCCGATATAATCGGCTTGGTCATTGCGAAGGGTTTCGAGCTCTACACCGATCTTCTCGAGGTGCAAGGCTGCTACTTTCTCGTCCAAATGCTTTGGCAAGACGTATACTTTGTTCTCGTACTGATCGCTGCGCAACCAAAGCTCTAATTGAGCCAATACCTGGTTGGTGAAGCTGTTTGACATGACAAACGACGGGTGACCTGTAGCACAACCTAGATTCACCAAACGGCCTTCCGCCAATACGATGATTTCGTTGCCGTCAACGTTGTATAGATCTACCTGAGGCTTGATCACCTTCATGGTATCTCCGTATGCACCGTTCAACCAAGCCATGTCGATCTCATTATCAAAGTGACCGATATTACATAGGATGGTCTTATCGTTCATCAACTTGAAGTGTTCTTCAGTGATGATGTCTTTATTACCGGTTGCTGTAACAATGATTTGAGCACGCGGAATAGCCGTAGCCATGCGCTTCACTTCAAATCCGTCCATCGCTGCTTGCAAGGCACAAATAGGATCGATCTCCGTTACAATAACGCGTGCACCTGCACCACGCAATGAAGCCGCAGTACCCTTACCTACATCACCGTAGCCGGCAACAACAGCAACTTTACCTGCCATCATCACATCAGTAGCACGACGGATCGCATCCACTGCCGATTCTTGACAACCGTATTTATTATCAAACTTCGATTTCGTTACCGAATCGTTCACGTTGATTGCTGGAAGTACCAACGTTCCATTGATCTCACGCTCGTAAAGACGGTGAACACCCGTGGTGGTTTCTTCTGACAATCCTTTGATGCCCGCAACCAATTCTGGGAATTCATCGAACACCATGTTGGTCAAATCACCACCATCGTCTAAGATCATGTTTAACGGCTGACGGTCTTCACCAAAATGCAGCGTCTGCTCGATACACCAGTTGAACTCGTCTTCGTTCATTCCCTTCCACGCATACACTGGGATACCCGCAGCAGCAATAGCGGCTGCAGCATGGTCCTGCGTTGAGAAAATATTACACGAAGACCAAGTAACCTCAGCTCCTAATTCTACTAGTGTCTCGATCAAAACAGCCGTCTGAATGGTCATGTGCAAACACCCTGCGATGCGTGACCCCTTTAGAGGCTTGCTAGCACCGAACTCCTCGCGGAGTGCCATGAGACCTGGCATTTCAGCTTCAGCTAATTTGATTTCCGTGCGGCCCCAATCGGCCAATGACATATCTTTAACTTTGTACGGTACGTACTGTGTTGTTTCGCTCATGTGAACTAATTTATTTGGCGCAAAGA
>Ga0257120_1000123_pt1 | contig 59667 bp, 58 predicted proteins | sample SI106_10metaG_FD_190153 | JGI IMG/M metagenome (GOLD analysis project Ga0257120, IMG submission 190153) | Marine microbial communities from Saanich Inlet, British Columbia, Canada - SI106_10 | ecosystem: Environmental > Aquatic > Marine > Inlet | place: Canada: British Columbia | collected...
AGTTGCATATGATGCAGCTACTACTTACGGACCTGGAACTTATGTGGTATTAGCAAGTGCTGCTAATGGAAATAATGATGGTGTTTGTACCGATGAAATAACAATTACTATTGGAGAGCCTGATGATTTAACAGCATTGATTACCTTTCAACAAAATGTGTTATGTTTCGGAGATGCAACAGGATTAGCTAATGTAAGTGTAGAAGGAGGAACAGAAGATTATACTTATTCTTGGAATACTACACCAGAACAAACAGGTGCTACTGCAGTTGGATTAACTGCAGGAAGTTATACAGTTATTATAACCGATGCTAATGGATGTATGACAGCTGCTGGAGTATTAATTACACAGCCAGATGCAGCATTAACAGCAGCGATCACATCTCAAGAAGATGTATTATGTTTCGCAGATGCAACAGGATCAGCTACGGTAAGTGTAGAAGGAGGAATAGAAGATTATGCTTATTCTTGGAACACTACACCAGAACAAACAGGTGTTACTGCAATTGGATTAACTGCAGGAACTTATATAGTAACAGTAACGGATGCTAATGAATGTGCAACAACAGCTGAAGTAATAATCACACAGCCAGATGCAGCATTAACAGTGGCGATCACATCTCAAGAAGATGTATTATGTTTCGCAGATGCAACAGGATCAGCTACGGTAACTGTAGAAGGAGGAACAGAAAATTATACTTATTCTTGGAATACTACACCAGAACAAACAGGTGCTACTGCAGTTGGATTAACTGCTGGAACTTATATAGTAACAGTAACAGATGCTAATGGATGTATGGCTACAGCAGAAGTAATAATCATACAACCAGATGCAGCACTAACAGCAGCGATCACATCTCAAGAAGATGTATTATGTTTCGCAGATGCAACAGGATCAGCTACGGTAAGTGTAGAAGGAGGAACAGAAGATTATACTTATTCTTGGAATACTATACCAGAACAAACAGATGCTACTGCAACTGGATTAACCGCAGGAATTTATATAGTAACAGTAACGGATGCTAATCAATGTACAACAACAGCTGAAGTAATAATCAGTGAACCACAGTCATCTTTAGAAGTTGAAATAACATCACAAGAAACTGAATTATGTTTTGGTGATGCAAATGGAGCTGTAGATATCTCAGTAAGTGGTGGAACTCCAATTTATACATACTTATGGAGTACTACAGATGGAAGTGGCTTAGTAGTAGACGCTGAAGATCAATCAGGATTAACTGCTGGAACTTATGTAGTGCAAATAACAGATACTAATAGTTGTATTACTTCTCAAACAGTAATTATTGAAGGACCACAGTCTGTATTAATAGCAACGATTACTGATGAATTAGATATACTATGTTTTGGAGGTGCAACAGGTTCAGCTACGGTAACTGTAGAAGGAGGAACAAACGGTTATACCTATTCTTGGAATACTATACCAGAACAAACAACTAGTACTGCAACTGAATTAACAGCTGGAACTTATATTGTAACAGTAACAGATGCTAATGGTTGTAATACATCTGCTGAAGTAATAATCAGTGAGCCAAATTCACCATTATCATCAACGATTACCTCTCAAGTAGATGTACTATGTTATGGTGATGATTCAGGAGAAATCGATCTTACTGTTAATGGTGGAACACCAGATTACACCTACTTGTGGAGTACTGCAGACGGAAGTGGCTTAGTAGCAGACACTGAAGATCAATTTGGATTATCTGGAGGTACTTATAATGTTTTAATTACAGATATAAATGGATGTACCACATTAAACACAGTAACAATAAGTGAACCACAATCAGAATTAGATGTGTTAATAATATCTCAAACAGATATTAGTTGTAGTAGTTTAGGTTCTGTAACAGTTGAAGCTAGTGGAGGGTCATTACCATATGAATACAGTTTGAATGGTGAAACAGCTCAGAGTAATGGAATATTTAATGACTTAAATCAAGGTGATAATATTATTATTGTTACTGATTTAAATGGGTGTTCATTCTTTGTGCCTGTATTTATCGAAAATGATTGTATTGCTATTTTTTATAAAGAAGGAGAATGGAATGATGAAAATGGTAATGGAGCTGCTGATGTAGGTGAAACAATTTCCTATACGTTTAGTATTACAAATACAGGAGAAGATTCTATTTATAATTTAATAATAACTGATCCATTACCAGGTGTTATTATGCAAGGAGGGCCAATTACAGAACTGCTTCCTCAGGAAACAGATGACACAACATTTACAGCTATATATAATATTACACAAGAAGACTTAGATAATGGTGAAGTTACAAATCAAGCTATATTTACAGGTGAAAATATAGAGGGTAACGAAATAATAGCAGCCAATTCTGATGATCCGTCAACTGATGATGAAAATGATTCAACAATAGTTACACTGCCAAGTGTAGCAGGTATATTTTTCGAAATATTTAATGGAGTAACTCCTAATGGAGATGGATTCAATGATTATTTCAAAATAGATGGTATCGATCAATTCCCAAATAATAATGTTCAGATTTTTAATCGTTGGGGAATTCTAATATTTGAAGCTAATGGTTATAATGAATCAAGCAATATATTTACAGGCGAATCTAATGCTAGAGCTAATATAGGAGGAGATAGAAATGTACCAACCGGAACTTATTTCTATGTAATTACATTCTCAGATGAAAATCCAGGAAAAAATAATTATTCCGGTTACTTATATATAAACAGATAGATAAACATTTTTTAATCCCAGGAGTTAAACTCTCTTGGGAATAAAAAGGTTTAATATAAAAAAAGGTTCTTCTTATTTAAATGAAGTGACTTGTTTTAATTAGTAAATAAAAATATGAGTTCTTTTACTCTTTGTAAACAGTTATGCTTCTAATTATACTTTTGTTTTATTAATCTTTTTACATAACATCATTTTTCTGTCTTTTCTATAATAGAATAAGTACTATAAATATTAAATAGGTTTTAGTTCTACAACTATTATTATTAAAGGTTCATTAATTGTGATATTATTTAGAATATTTATTGAAACAAAATATACTTTTATATTAAAAGTAATTAATTGTTAGTGGCTTAGTATTTATGATGTAAATGAGTATAAACCTAAATATTTATGATTTTTTTGGTTTAAATTATGATGCTAAATCCTATGATAATAGAGTAACTAATAGTAATGTTTAATTAATTAATATGTTGTTTATCGATTTTTTTTGCTTTTCGGCTAAAACATCAATATTTGTAGGATAATTCCTTAATGTTGGTTTATTTTTGAATGTAATTAAGATTTTAGACATTCATAAATTTTTACATATGAAGATAATAAAATATATAAAAATGCAAAAAACTACTTCTGTACATTATAAAAAATTATACTTTTTTGTAATTGTTTTAGTAGCAATCTTTTCTGGAAATGCTCAACAAGATCCGCAATACACTCAGTATATGTATAATACTCAGGTAATCAATCCTGCATATGTAGGTAGTAAAGATGCATTAAGTTTTGGACTTTTATACCGTACCCAATGGGTTGGTCTAGAAGGCGCCCCACAAACAGGGACATTTACAATTGATTCTCCAATTGGATCACTAGATAAAATGGGACTTGGTCTAACAATAGTAAGAGATGAATTAGGGCCTTCTATCAGTTCCAATATTACAGCAGATTATTCATATTCAATTAACACATCTCTAACTTCACAATTATCATTTGGTATAAAAGCAGGTGTTGATATTCTAGATGTAGATTTTTCAAGATTGAATATTGCAGATCCGGGTGATATTTTTGAAACTAATATTGATAATAAAGTTTCACCTCAAATTGGTGCAGGAATTTACTTTAATACTTATAAATTTTATGCTGGATTATCAGTGCCAAACTTTTTAGATACTGATCATTTTGATGAATCTGACCTAGTTGATACAGAAACGAGTGAGTTAATTGGATCTTCAACTGCTAAAGATAGATTGCATTACTTTTTTATAGCTGGTTATGTATTTGATTTAGGAGAAAATTTAAAATTTAAACCAGCAACGATGTTTAAAGCAGTTGCAGGATCTCCATTACAAGCAGATATATCTTTTAATTTTTTATTGCATGAAAAATTAACTTTAGGTACTGGGTATAGATGGGATGCAGCATTAAGTGCATTGGCAGGTTTTCAATTTACAGATCAAGTTTTTATTGGTTTTGGTTATGATTTTGCAACAACAGAGATTAAAAGTTATAGTGGAGGTTCTTATGAATTTATGTTACGATTCGATGTATTTAACAAACCAGAGAGAATATTAACACCAAGATTCTTCTAAAAAAGAAATAGATATGAAAGTATTTTTAAAAATAGCATTCTCATTTGTTATAATATTATTATTTACTGGTAATGCCTTTTCACAAAAAGGTAAAGTAGCAAAAGCAAATAAGAATTTTGATAAGTATTCATATATTGATGCTAGAGAAATATACCTATCGGTAGTGGAAAGTGGATATAAATCTGATGAAATTTATAAAAAATTAGGTGATACTTATTATTACAATAGCGAATATAAAAGTGCATTAAAATGGTATTTAAACTTGATTAATGAATTTCCTAATGATATTGATCCAGTATACTATTACAGAGGAGCACAATGTTTGAAAAGTGCTGAAGAGTATGAAGAGTCTGATAATATGATGAAGTTATATTATAAAAATGGAGGCAATAAAATTGTAGTAAAAAACTTTTCTGAAAATCCAGATTATTTAAATAGTATTTCAGAAAACAAAAGAGAATTTTCTATTGATACAACTTCAGTTAATTCGGAGCTTTCAGATTTTGGACCTTCTTTTTATGGTGATACAATTATATTCTCTTCTTCACAAAAAGATGAAAGCGGAAAATTATTAAGTTGGAACGGTTTACCATTTCTTGATTTATATCAAGCAGATATGGATGAAAAAGGAAATCTTTCTAACGTTACTAAATTAAATGGAGATGTGAATACACAATATAATGAGTCTTCAACAGCAATTACAAAGGATGGTAAAACATTGTATTTTACCAGAAATAATTTTATAGAAGGAAAACAAGGTAGGGATAGCAATAAGACAATTCGACTTAAACTATACAAAGCGACTAAAAGTGGGGATACTTTTTGGGGTAATGTAGTTGAATTACCATTTAATGGTGAAGAATTTTCTGTTGCGCATCCCACCTTAAGTAATGATGAAAATCGTCTATATTTTGCATCTGATATGGAAGGAACTTACGGTCAGTCAGACCTTTGGTATGTAAATATTTTAGAGGATCATACTTATGGAATACCTGTAAATTTAGGCGCAACCATTAATACAGAAGAAAGAGAAACTTTTCCGTTCATTAGCAATAAGAATAATTTATACTTTTCATCAGATGGTCATGTTGGACTAGGAGGGTTGGATGTTTTTGTAACTAATTTAAATGATGATGGTTCTGTTTCTGGTAATGTTACTAACTTAGGTCAGCCAACAAATGGAACTTCCGATGATTTTGGATTTATTATAAATGAAGAAAACGGACTAGGCTTTGTTTCTTCAAATAGAAGTGGGGACAATGGTTCCGTTGATGACGAAATATATCTAATAAATGAAAAATGTACAATAACAGTTGAAGGAATTGTAACTGACATTGATACAGGAGTTCTAATTCCTGGGGCAGTTGTTTCGTTAATGGATGATTTAAATAAGCTAGTAGATTCTGCAATCGTAGGTCTAGATGCTAGTTTTAGTTTTACTGCTGATTGCAGTAAGCAATATGCATTAAGAGTTATGAAAAGTCAATATACTCCTAAAGAAGAGCTAGTCAAAACACCAAGTGAAAAAGGAAATGTTATGTTTCCGATAAGTTTAAAACTAATTGGATGTCCTCCCAATGATTTAGGTTGTAGACTTTCTTTAGAACCGATTTATTTTGGTTTTGATAGGTTTAATATTGATTCAGATGCAAAAGTTGAATTGGCTAAAATATTAGCAGCGATGCAAGAATATAAAGAGTTAAATATTTATATCGAATCCCATACAGATGCTAGAGGTGAAGATCTATACAATGAATTATTATCTGAAAAAAGAGCACAATCAACACTTAATTGGTTAGTAGATCAAGGAATAGATCGCAAGAGACTAAGTGCAAAAGGTTATGGAGAGAAAAAATTGGTTAATGAGTGCTTTAATGGAATTAAATGTTCGGAGGAAGAACATCAACTTAATAGACGTTCCGTGTTTATTATTCAAAATTAAAAATAACTCACCTATATTTTAAAAAAGCGTTTAATATCTTTATTAAACGCTTTTTTTTATACCACTTCATTTTGTATTTTTGAAAAAAATAAAAAAATCATGGTGATTGAAGAGCAAGTGATACTTGTAAATGAAAAAGATGAACAAATTGGGCTTATGCCAAAACAAGAAGCACATGAAAAAGCAATTCTTCATAGGGCATTTTCAGTTTTTATTTTTAATGATAAAAATGAGCTAATGCTTCAACAAAGAGCATTAGATAAATATCATTCGCCAGGTTTATGGACCAATACATGTTGTAGTCATCAAAGAAACGGAGAAAGTAATATTGGCGCCGGAAAACGTAGATTACAAGAAGAAATGGGTTTTGTTACTGAGCTTTCAGAAGCCACATCTTTTATTTATAAGGCTCCCTTTGATAATGGTCTTACAGAACATGAATTCGATCATGTATTGGTTGGTAAATACAATGCCGATCCGATTGTAAATATGGAAGAAGTTGCCTCTTGGAAATGGGTGCTTTTGGATGATGTTAAAAAAGATATGGCAATACACCCCGATAGATATACCGCTTGGTTTAAGATTATTTTCAATAAATTTTATAATTATTTGACTATATGAGTTTAACAGTTTTTAGAAAGTCACATTTCAATGCAGCTCACCGTTTGTACCGATCCGACTGGGATGATGATAAAAATAAAAAAGTATTCGGAAAATGTAGTAATCCAAATTTTCACGGTCATAATTATGAACTGGAAGTAGGTGTCACCGGAGAAATTGATAAAGAGACCGGTTTTTTAATTGACATTGTAGAACTAAAAACTATAATGAAAGAGGAAATAGAAGATTACTTAGATCATAAAAATTTAAATTTAGATGTTCCAGAGTTTAAAGATTTGAATCCTACTATGGAAAATATTGCAATATTTATATGGGAAAAATTAAATGCTATTTTATCAGATAGGTATAAAATTGTGGTCACCTTATTTGAAACTCCAAGAAACTTTGTGGTTTATGACGGTAATTAATAAACATATTTGAATAAAAATCAATTAAAATATCCAATAAAATTTATTCCTATTTTAAAAGAAAAAATTTGGGGAGGAAATAAATTAACTACATTACTAAATAAGGCTAATAAAAATAATATTGGTGAAAGTTGGGAATTATCGGGTGTTAAAGACAATGTTTCAATTGTAAGTAATGGATTTCTAAAAGGGAAATCCCTAAAAGAAATAATTACAACTTTCGAAGGTGCTATCTTAGGTCATAAAGTTTTTAAATCTTTTGGGAACAATTTTCCATTGTTATTTAAATTTATTGATGCAAATAAAGATTTATCAGTACAATTACACCCCAACGATCAAATAGCTAAAAAGCTACATAATTCTTTTGGTAAAAATGAGATGTGGTATGTTTTAGGTAAGGAAGAAGGTGCTAGATTAATTTTGGGATTTTCAAGACAAGTTGATCAAGAAATTTATCAAAAACACCTTGTCGAGAATACCCTTTCCGAAATATTGCAGTATAAAAATGTTAAGAAAGGAGATTCGTTTTTTATAGAAACAGGTACGGTTCATGCAATTGGTGCTGGAGTAGTTCTTGCGGAAATTCAACAAAGCTCTGATATAACGTATAGAATTTACGATTATAATAGACCTGGACTAGATGGAAAGTTAAGAGAACTTCATACCGATTTAGCAATTAATGCTATAAATTTTGAAAGCAAAACAACTGAATTAGATTATAAAGATGAAATTAATATTCCAGTACGTTTATGCAGATCAAAATATTTTCATACCAACAAATTAATTATCTCAAATTCTATACATCGCGATTTAAGTTTGATAGATTCCTTTATTGTTTATATGTTTTTAGAAGGAGAAGGAACCATTAATGTTAACGAGTATTCAGAGACTTTTAAAGAAGGTGATACGGTTTTTATTCCTGCATTAATTAAGAATATTGAAATTAAATCAAAATCTGCAATATTTTTAGAAGTTTATATCCCCTAATGGATTGAAAATGTAGTACTTTTGCAAAAATTAAAAAACACTATGGCAAATATACGCGATTTAAAAAAAGACATCAACTACGTTTTAGGAGATATCATTGAAGCTGTTTATTTATGGGAGCTCACAAATCCAAAAAAAGAAACTAAAAATTCTGAAGCAATTATTGATGAAGCAATTAATGTTTTTGACGAATTAATTGCTAAAATTAACCTTAAAAATGTTGAGAATAGTAAGCAGCATTTTAAAGGAATTAATCAAGAATTAGAAGAAAAAGGAAGAATATTAATAGCTAAAATTAACGACTTAAATTAATTTTCTAATTTTTTTCTAGACACTATTAAAGACTCTAAATCCTTACCGTATTTAGAGTCTTTAATTTTTGGTGTAAGATTGTTATAAACAGAATCTAAATAAACAAGCTTAGTATCATTTACATGACTTACCATTAAATAAGGTGATATTTCAAAGTCCTTATTCGATAAAGCAAAACTTATAGTTGCTAAATATTTTTTGGCAAGAATTGAATTTTTATTGCTATTTAGTTTTGTAATTAAAGAATCATTTCCCTTCTTTTTTGCTTTAAAAATTTGTTCAATTAGCTCTAGGTTTCTATCAGAATAACGATCAATTATTTTTTTATAGGTTTTATATTTTTCTTGATTATTAGATCCAGTAACCTTTGCATCTATAGCAAAATTATTCAAAGTGGTACTAATATTAATAGGACTTGCTTCAGCAAAAAAAGAAATGCGATCATCTTTTAAAATACCATTATCTAAACGTAGGTTTAAATAATAAATTTCAGGTTCTAGTATTGTTTCCTTAAAACTAAATAAAGAATTACCATTAACTAAAACAGAATCAACAGAAACTAACAAAGAATCTTGTATTTTTTGAAGTAATAAAGTCCCTTTTTTAAGTCCCTTAACATTCCCTGTAAGCGTCATTTTATCTTCATTACTTGAACAGGCAGTAAATAAAATAAAAACGGTTAAGATTGTTAAATATTTATTCATTTTAAATCAATTTTTAGAAAGACAAAGATGCGTTAATAGTTAATGAATTCATTATGAAACTGCTGCCAATTGCATTAAAATAGTACAAATAATTGCCCCTAAAGTTCCCACCGCATAACCAAAAACAGCTAATAAAACACCTACGGTTGCAAGTGATGGATGAAAAGCAGATGCTACAATAGGAGCAGAAGCTGCACCTCCCACATTGGCTTGGCTTCCCAATGCTAAAAAAAAGTAAGGTGCCTTAATGATTTTTGCAATTACAATAAGCAATCCTGCATGAATACTCATCCAAACAATACCAATTAGAATTAATCCGGTATTGTCCAATATTAAGCTTAAATCCATTTTCATACCAATACTAGCCACCAAGATGTATATAAATACACTACCAAATTTGCTAGCACCAGCTCCTTCATAATTTTTAGCTTTGGTAAACGATAAAAGTATCGCTATAAGGGTTGCGATACTTATCATCCAGAAAAATTTCGAACCCAAAAAGGTAAATATATTTCTGTTTGTTGGGTTTTCTATATTAGCGACAAAATCATTAAAAAATGGAGCTAAAAAACTAGCAAATAAGTGAGCAATACTGACAGACCCAAATGCAATCGCTGCGATAATCATTAAGTCTGTTAGGGAAGGGTTTCGTTTTATTTTTTCGGTAAATGTTGAAACTTTATCTTTTAAATTATCAATAGCTGAAGTATCTGCTTTAAGCCACTTGTTTATTCTTTTTCGCTTACCAATACCGATAAGTAATATTGCCATCCAGATATTAGCTACCACGATATCGACAAAAACCATTCCGCCATATAATTTCTGGTTATAACCATAAATCTCTAACATTGCGGTTTGGTTAGCACCTCCACCTATCCAGCTTCCAGCTAGTGTGGATAGTCCTCTCCATACTGCATCTGGTCCAACTCCTCCAACGGTTTCTGGTGAAAAAGTTGAAATTAATAAAATAGCAATTGGACCTCCAATGATAATACCAATAGTTCCCGTAAAAAACATAACCAATGCTTTCCAACCTAAATTGAATACTGCTTTTAAATCGATACTCAATGTCATTAAAACCAATGCTGCTGGAAGTAAATACCTGCTTGCAACAAAATACAAATTAGTGCCTCCTTCAATAACATCACCATTTTCTTTTATCGTAATCCATTCTGGAGCTATAAGTCCAACGGTTGTAAATAAAGCTGGGACCATGTATGCTAAAAATAATCCCGGTACAATTTTATAGAATTTATGCCAAAACCCCGAGGTTTTAGATTCTGTATAAAAAATAAAACCCAATGCCAGCATTAAGAGTCCAAAAACAATGGTGTCATTCGTAAATAAAGGTGTGGTATCTAATATTATTTCTGTGGTTTCTTGCATTTTTTTTATTTTAAAATAAATAATTTTATTGTTTTAATTAGTTTTTTTGTGATGGGTAAATCTTCATCATTATATGATTTTTGATTTTCTATTAAACCGCCTTTTATTTCTTTAAATAGATGATTCATATTTGGGATGATTACCAATACTGCATCTGGTTTTGCACTTTTTAATTTTTCTGCTTCTGATACTTGAACTTGCAAATCATTATTTCCATTAATGATAAGGACTGGAATAGTAAGTTTTGCAATTTCTATTTGAGGGTTATAATTCATCCAACTAATCATAAATGGTTGGAGTGAAGGCCTAAATATAGCAGCAATGAAAGGGCTGTAGTTTTGAGCAAGTCCATTTACACGTAGATCATCAAAAGATTTTCGTGCATTTTCTACCAATGCAGGTGATTGTTTTTTTAACTGATCTATAACTACATCGTCAATCTCCTGACCAGCACCTGCTAATGAAATAAATTTTGAAACACTGTTTTCTTGAGCAGCTATCATTCCTACTAAAGAGCCTTGACTATGACCGATAATTATTAGTTCTGAGAATCGTTGATCTTTTTTAAAATAATTAACCACATTAATCGCATCTTTTATAAAATCATTAAAATCGATTTCACTTTCATCAAAAGTTCCATCTAATACTTGTTTTAAAAAACCCTTATCATATCTAAAAGTTGCAATGTTTTTATGATAAAGCCCTTCCGCTAAATATTTTAAAGAATTATTTTTTAAATCTTTTTGATTTCCGTCCCTATCGGTAGGACCAGAACCTTGAATTATTATTGCTAAAGGAATTTTATTTTTATTTGATGGAATTAGTAATGTTCCTTGAATGGATGACTGAATACTTAGATCTTCTGAATTAAAAGTTGTGTTTTGAGCAGGGATTATTCCGAAAACAAACAAGAATAACAAAACCAAGTTTAACTTCATTTTAATGATGAATTTTATAAATTTCAATATATAACTTTTTTCAATTTTAACATTGAATTGTTTTTTATAATATGTATTAATAACTGTAATAGTATCTTTGTATTAAAATAATTCACCATGAAAAAAACGGCTATCTTATTATTATTCATTTTTCTGAACTCGTATGTATCACATTCTTCAGATGATTGGGGTAAAACAGGACATAGAGCTACCGGTGAAATTGCTGAAAAATACCTTTCAAGAAAGGCAAGAAAAGAAATTAATAAACTATTAGATGGGCATTCTATTGCCTATGTTTCTAATTACGCTGATGAAATAAAAAGTGATAAAAATTATAGAAAATTTAGTCCTTGGCATTATGTTAATTTTCCTTTCGGTAGCAGTTACGAAGTTCATCCCAAAAATGATAAAGGTGATTTAATAGTTGGAATAAATACCTGTATTGAAGTTTTAAAAAACAGTAATTCCTCAAAAGAGGATAAAGTCTTTTATTTAAAAATGTTAATTCATTTTATGGGAGATTTACACCAACCTCTTCATGTTGGAATGGCAGATGATAAAGGAGGAAATGATTTAAAAGTAAAATGGTTTAATAATGGAACTAATTTACATGTTGTATGGGATTCAAAAATGATTGACAGCTACGGAATGACTTATACCGAAATAGCAATTAATGAAAATAGTTTATCTAAAGAAGAAATAAAGGATATAGCAGGAGGGACCGTAATCGATTGGATGTATGATAGTAGATCGCTTTGTGAAGAGGTATATGATAATATTGAGCCAGGAGCAAAATTAAAATACAGGTATTCTTATGATTATATGAATACCGTATTATTACAATTACAAAAAGGAGGAATTAGATTAGCAAGCATTCTTAATGACATTTACAGCTAATTAAACATACAAATAAGCCCAGTACATCAAAAGTAATTGAAGAGGAATTCTTAAAATTAAAATCCATCTAGGGAGTTTTAAGGAAGCTTCTTTATGAAGTAACATATGAACATGTATTGGTATAAAGAGTATCAATAATACTATGATACCAATTGCTCCTATATGCTGACTTTCTTGCGTAATTAGCATCAAGCCAAAAATCATTTCCAATATACCAGTGGCTAGTATTAAACTACTATGCGCTGGAATATACGAGGGCATTATTTTTTTGTAAATTTTTGGTATTCTAAAATGATTAGCTCCACCAAGAATAAATAATAAAGCTAATACGTATTGATCCCATGGAAACATAACATATATTTTCTTTAAAAATACAAAAAAAACCTCTTTTTCAATTAAGAAAAAGAGGTTTGGATTTTAAGCTTTAAAAGTGATTATTTAATCATATCAAAACTTCGTTTTATAAAGGTGGTTAATTCTTCACCTTTTAAAAGGTTTTGCGATAAACGTGCTAAATCTAATGCTTGATTCACCAAACGCTCTTTCTTTTTTGCAGTTTTAGTACTTAGTATTTCGCCAATTAATTCATTATTGGTATTGACTACTAAATTATACATATCTGGCATATTACCCATCCCAAACATTCCGCCGCCGCCGGATTGTTGCATTTCTTTCATGCGTCGCATAAACTCTGGTTGTGTGATGATAAATGGATTGGCTTTGCTATCCATAGCTTCTAACTGAACCGTAAATTTATCTTGAGGAATGATCCCAGTTAAAATAGTGGTTAAAGACTTTTTTTCATCTTCGTTTAACTTAGATATTTGTTCCTCATCCTTCTTAATTAAATTGTCGATATGATCTCCATCTACTCTTACAAAAGTTACATTTTCTTCTGTAGATTCTAATTTTTGAATTAAATGTGAAACGATAGGAGAGTCTAGAAATAATACTTCATATCCCTTTTCTTTTGCTGCGTCAATATAAGCGTGTTGTTCGTCTTTATTTGAAGCATATAAAACCACTAATTTATCATCCTTATCGGTTTGTAGCGGTTTGATTTTTTCTTTTAATTCTTCAATAGTAAAAAAAGTATTATCTACTGTTGGGAATAAAGCAAAAGCCTGTGCTTTTTCAAAGAATTTATCTTCAGATAGCATTCCATATTCAATAACAATTTTAATGTCATTCCATTTTTGCTCAAATTCTTCTCTATTACTATTAAATAAGCTCTTTAGTTTATCAGCTACTTTACGAGTGATGTAACTTGAAATCTTTTTTACAGCACCGTCTGCTTGAAGGTAACTTCTAGAAACATTTAAAGGGATGTCTGGTGAATCAATAACTCCACGAAGCATCGTTAGAAACTCTGGAACAATTCCTTCCACATTATCAGTTACAAAAACTTGATTTTGATATAACTGAATTTTATCTTTTTGCGAATTCATATCATTTGTCATCTTTGGGAAGTATAAAATTCCGGTAAGATTAAAAGGATAATCTACATTAAGGTGAATATTAAAAAGAGGCTCTTCAAATTGCATAGGATACAATTCTCTGTAAAAACTTTTATAATCTTCAGGATTTAAATCTGCAGGTTGTTTGGTCCAAGCAGGGGTAGGATTATTGATTAGATTGTCTACCGTAATCATTTTTTGTGGCTCGGTAGTTTCTTTTCCGTCTTTATCCTTAGTTGTTTTTGGCGTGTGATCAGGGTCATTTACTTCCTTGGTTCCAAATTTAATTGGAATGGGCATAAATTTGTTATACTTTGTAAGAAGTTCTGTAATACGCGCATCTTCTAAAAACTCTAAAGAATCGTCTGCGATATGAAGAATAATTTCTGTACCCCTGTCTGTTTTGTCTGACGCTTCGGTAATATATTCTGGAGATCCATCACATTCCCAATGAACAGCAGGTTCGTCTTTAAAACTTTTTGAAATAATTTCAACTTTTTCTGCTACCATAAAAGCAGAATAAAAACCCAATCCAAAATGACCGATTATACCCTTGTCATCACCAGATTCATCTTTGTATTTCTCTAAAAACTCTTCCGCTCCAGAAAATGCTATTTCATTGATGTATTTTTCAATTTCATCTTTTGTCATACCAATTCCTTGATCGATGATATGAAGCTTCTTGTTTTCTTTGTCAATTTTTATTTCAATCATTGGATTGCCATATTCTACTTTGGCTTCACCTATGTTGGTTAGATACTTTAGTTTTACGGTAGCATCTGTGGCGTTTGAAATTAATTCTCTTAGAAAAATTTCGTGATCGCTATATAAAAACTTCTTAATTAGCGGAAAAATATTGTCAACCGATACGTTAATAGTTCCTTTACTCATTTTTGTAAATTTTAAATTATTTTATATTAACAATACCTTTCAAAAAAAGTACCAAAACTGTGTATCTGACAACTTGACAAAAGAATAAGATTTTAAAATACTATGCGCGCATAACTTATGTTTTCAAATTACTTCGGCATTTTTGAGTTAATACCTATCTTTCCACTTCCAATATTAAATTGATAATATTGAATTAATCCCTTAAAATATATGTACACATCAAGAATTTCAGGATTGGGACATTTTGTTCCAGAAAATATAGTTACCAATGAGGATCTTTCAAAATTGATGGATACTAATGATGAGTGGATTCAAGAAAGAACCGGTATAAAAGAACGAAGGTGGATTAAAAAGGATAGTGATGAAACTTCTGCATCTATGGGTGCAAAAGCTGCCAAAATAGCGATTGCAAAAGCTGGTATTGATAAGGACGATATTGATTTTATTATTTTTGCAACCCTAAGTCCCGATATGTATTTTCCAGGTTGTGGTGTTCAAATACAAGACATGCTGGATTTACCAACTATTGGAGCTTTAGATGTAAGGAACCAATGCTCTGGTTTTGTATATGCATTATCAGTGGCCGATCAATTTATAAAAACAGGAATGTATAAAAATATTTTGGTGATAGGTTCTGAATTTCATTCAGGAGGATTAGATATTTCAGATCGAGGCCGAGGAGTTTCTGTAATTTTTGGTGATGGTGCTGGAGCAGTAATTTTAACGAGGAGTGATGATGAAAAAAGAGGAATTTTATCTACTCACTTGCACAGTGAAGGAAAACATGCCAAAGAGTTAACAGTAGAAGGGCCAAGTATCGCTCATTGGGTTCCAGAAATTTTAAATAATCCAGATGATATTTCTTATTATCCGTATATGAATGGAACTTTTGTGTTTAAAAATGCAGTGGTTCGTTTTTCTGAAGTGATAATGGAAGGCTTATTAACTAATGGTTTAACCCCTGCAGATATCAATATGTTTATTCCACATCAGGCCAATTTACGAATCTCTCAATTCGTACAGAAGAAATTTAAATTACGAGACGATCAGGTTTATAATAATATTCAAAAATACGGTAATACAACAGCCGCTTCTATTGTAATAGCTTTATCGGAAGCTTGGGAAGAAGGAAAAGTAAATAAAGGAGATTTAGTAGTGTTAGCCGCATTTGGTTCTGGTTTTACTTGGGCAAGTGCTATTATTAGATGGTAAGGTAAAATCAAAAAAAAAATAACATAATTAAAACCATTAAAAAAGGCTTTTTCAATGGTTTTTAAAGTTATTAATTCAAATAAAATATAAAGATTATTTTTTAAAATATTTTTTTAAACAAGCCCAAAGAAATCCTTTGGGCTTGTTGTTATATTGCGAATACTAACACTTAAAATATTAACAAAAAAATTAAAAATTGTTTTTTGTAAGATTAAGTAAATGAAAATTATTTGCGAATTTATTTTTTCTTACTCTGATTTAATTGATTTTCTAAAGACTCTATTTGTTTCTGCATTAATAATAGCTTTGAGTTAGATTCTACTTGTTCTAATTTTAAACTATCTAATAATAACTGATTTGTTCTCAAAATATTTTTAAATTGTGATAATTCCTTTAAGACAAATTCTAACTGTTCTTTTTGAATTGATGTAATCGCCACCAATTGTTTGTCAATTGTATCTTGGTTTAAAACAATGGCAATTCCATTTTCAATTGTATCCTTAATTATAATATTTGAACTATCCTTTGTCGTTATTTGAGCATTCATAAAAAAAGATAGGGAAAAAAGTAAAAATGTAAAAGTAATTTTTTTCATAATAATTAAATTTTGTTAAGTTTTAGTCACAAATGTAATTAATCAATTTAACTTAAATTGATTAATTTTTAAGTTAGTGTTTTGGTAAAATTTAAAAGGGAAGCTCATTAAATAGATATTAAACAATGAGTTATTTAGCATATAAAATTATAATAAAAATAAATCGTTCGAAAACAACAATACAATTACTTTATATTTAAATCCAAAACGTCATTAGCATTTTATAACTCCATAGCATCATTAAAACCCGAACGTGTATTATTTAATACTGGAACCGAAAATCTAGAATTTTACACTATTTTAAATGAAAATAATATTGAATAAAGAGAAGCTTGTACTTTAGTTTTGTTGTCTACGAATCAATACTAGTCCTAAGAAAGTTAATAATCCATTAATGATTAATATTTCGAACCCTATTTGATATCCATTTAGTAAAACTTCCGAGTATTGATTAATTATATACGAAACAATGGGTGCTATAACAGCAATTATCCAAACATATTTATCTTTGATTTGAGATTTTGTTAAAATACCAAATGCAAACAATCCAAGTAATGGGCCATAGGTGTAGCCAGCCGCTTTAAATAATTCCCAAATTACCGAAACATCCTTAAAGAGAGAATTAAATAAAATAATCACTAAAATTAAAACCATACTAATGAATACATGAACCTTCTTCCTAACTTTTTTCTGTTGTTCCTTGGGTTTTTTGTCTAGCTCTATGATGTCAATACAAAAAGACGTTGTTAATGAAGTAAGTGCAGAATCTGCACTTGAATACGCAGCAGCTATTAGCCCTAATAGAAAGAAAGCAGAGGTCATAATTCCTATTTCAGGAAGCATAGCTATCGTTGGGAATAAATCATCTTTAGTTGCATTTATTCCGTTTTGTGTAGCATATTGAGTAAGTAGCAAGCCTAAAACTAGAAATAATATATTTACAAAAATTAGTACCACACTAAAAGAAACCATGTTTTTTTGAGCTTCTTTAAGGTTTTTACAGGTTAGGTTTTTTTGCATCATATCTTGGTCTAAGCCAGTCATAGTTATGGCTATAAACATTCCAGCTAAAAAACTTTTTATAAAATACTGAGAGTCATTTATCGTATCTAAAAAGAATACTTTACTCATTGTACTTTCTGTTACATTAATAAATACTTCCGAAAAACTATTAAGATCCAATGCATTTGCCAAAAAAGTGATGGTTACAATTACAGCAACAAGCATAAAAAATGTTTGTAATGCATCTGTGTAAATAATGGTTTTTATACCTCCTTTAAAGGTGTAAAGCCAAATTAAAGCAACAGTGATAATAACGGTAATTGAAAACGGGATTCCTAAAGAGTCAAAAATTAAGAGTTGCAATACTTTTGCAACTAAAAATAACCGAAAAGATGCCCCTACAATTCTTGATATTAGGAAAGCAATGGAGCCTGTTTTGTAACTTGTGTTGCCAAATCGATCTCTTAAATAGGTATAAATGGAAGTCAAATTTAATTTATAATAAATAGGAAGTAATACATATGCAATAATTAGATATCCAAAAAAATATCCAAATACTACCTGTAAATATCCAAATTGCCTTGCCTCAACAGCACCAGGAACCGATATAAAAGTAACCCCAGATAAAGAGGCACCTATCATCCCAAATGCAACTAGATACCAAGGAGCAGATTTATTAGCTTTAAAAAAGGCTTCGTTAGTGTCTTCTTTACCAGTTAAATAAGAAATTAAAATTAATACTCCAAAATAAACTGCTATTAGTAAAATTATATGAATGGCTTGCATTTACTTTTTTTAATTTTTGTAAAAATACAAAGATTGTAATACTAGATTCTATTTTTTTTAAAAGCATTTTTTAATAAATATTTATATTTTTTTAAATTATTAATCATTAATTTTAAAAAAAATATAAATTTATTGCTATGATTAGAAAATTATTAATGTTGCTTGCTTTTTTTATAGGTATTACAACGGTAACTTCTCAAGAATATATTGAGATGATTGAAGCGGGAACATTCACTGTTCAGGAAATTATAGACAATGGTGAAGCTTATTTTGCTGACCGTGATAAAGGAAAAGGAACTGGATACACTCAATTTAAACGTTGGGAGTACATGGCAAAAAGAACCATGAATGAAGCGGGTCGACTTTCTCCCTTTACCGATGTTTTATCTGAAGTAGAAAGTTTTAATGCATATTTAAATGAAACTTCAGAAACCAGACAATCCCTAACTGACAACTGGGTTGACATGGGGCCGGATGACTGGAACCAAACTTCCGCCTGGAGTCCAGGTGTTGGAAGAATTACAGGATTGGCTATCGATCAAACTAACAGTGATCATATAATTATTGGAGCCGAAACCGGAGGTGTTTGGAGAACTATTGATGCCGGTGCTACATGGACTCCTATGGGAGATTATTTTGCGAATTTATATGTATATTCAGTAGCAATAGATCCCCAAAATTCAGACATTTATTATTTTGGTTCAAAGGATGGCTTGATATACAGATCACTTGATGCTGGTTCAACGTGGATTGAATTTGCAGATTTAGTTAATACTTCAGTAAATAAAATATTGATTCACCCAACCAATAGCGATATTGTTTTTGCTTCTTATCAAAATAGTGGGCTAAAAGTTACTACAGATGGTGGCGCAAATTGGAGTTCGCCAACATCAGACACTAGATGTTATGATATAGAATTTAAGCCTGGTGACCCAAGTGTTGTTTATGCATCGGGTAATAATGTGTATAAATCTATTGATGGTGGAACTACCTTTACAGCTGTTGGAGGCTTCTCTTCTAACCCAAAAATGATGGGAGTAACGGAAGCTGATGATGCCATAGTTTATATTATAGAAGGAAGTGGAGGGAGTTTTGGTGGATTGTACAAATCTATTGATTCGGGTGCTAGCTTTTCGGAATTGGACCACACAGATAGTAATTATTTTGGTTATGACATTGGTCAATCTGGAGGTCAAGCTCCTCGTGATATGGACATTACAGTAAGTTCAGTAAATGCTGATGAGGTTCATATTGCTGGAGTTTTTACGTACCGTTCTTTGGATGGTGGAATAAGTTTTGAAGCTTCTTCACATTGGATTCCTGACACTGCTGCTAATATGGGTATTGGCTATTGTCATGCAGATGTAGATATTTTAGTATTTGATGGAACAGTTCTTTATGTCGGTTCAGATGGAGGGATTTTTAAAGCTGAAGATACTGAAAACCTAGTTGCAGGTTATTATACAGATATCACTAAAGGATTAGGTATTAGACAAAACTATAAAATGGGAGTTTCTCAAACTGCAGATGTTATTATTTCTGCTGGATCACAAGATAATGGCACCTCCTGTTATACATTTGATTTAGGTTGGATTGATTGGCTCGGAGCTGATGGTATGGAAACCTTTATAGATAAATATAATTCCGATAGAATTTATGGAACCTCTCAATTCGGACAATTGTATAGGTCTGTAGATCGCGGGTTTTCTTATACAGGGTTAAATGAACCTGGTCAAGGAGAAGGAAATTGGGTAACTCCTTGGGAACAAGATCCACTGGAATTTAATACAAGTTATTTAGGATACAATATTATTTATAAAAGTTCAAATTTTGGTAATGCTTGGGTTCCAGTTTCTCAAAATTTTGGAGGAAACCTGGATCACTTAAAAATCGCTCAAAGTAATAATCAGGTGATCTTTGCTGCTAGAGGTTCACAAATTTACAAGACTGAAGATGCTGGTGCTACAGATTGGATACAACTACCAAATCCTGGGGGAGGAATTAGATCCATTGCAATTCATCCAACAAACCCGGATATGATCGCAGTGGCAACTAATAGCGCAAATAAAGTTTTTGTTTCTTTTGATGGAGGTAGTACTTGGGGAGATTATAGGTTCAACCTTCCAAATTTTAGCGCGCTTGCATTGGTATGGGATGACAATGGTGAGGATGGATTGTATGTGGGGATGAATTATGGAATTTTTTACATAGATAACACCTTTACAGAATGGCAACCTTATGCAACAAACTTACCTAATGTAATTATAAATGAATTAGAAATTAACAGTGCAGATGGTAAAATTTATGCTGCAACCTATGGAAGAGGTGTATGGGCATCTCCAAAAGTGCCAAACATTTTAAATAGTAGCTCTTTTTTGAGTGCCAATGATGTTTTTTTATATCCCAATCCAACTAAAGATAAAATTACCTTGAGTTTTAATAAAGGAATTGAAGCTGATTTTAGTGTATTCAACTTATTGGGAAAGTTAGTTATTTATCAGCCTAATATTTCTATTTCTCAATCACATATATTGGATGTTTCAAAATTGAACAGTGGAGTTTATTTTATTAGAATTAATTCAGATGCTGGAACAGTCACAAAAAAGATAATAAAAAACTAAAATTTTATTTTTTTAGTTTTAATGCTTCAGAAAAATTAATTTTTTGTGAAGCATTTTTTTTATCTTGCTCCATCAATAAATTATATGGATTTTTCATCAAGACTTCTTGAAAGTGCAGTTAACGAAATGGCACAATTCCCTGGTATTGGTAAACGTACCGCATTACGTTTGGTTTTACATTTATTAAAACAGCCTAAATCTCACACTCAAAAACTTTCAGAAAGCTTACAGCAAATGAGAGATGAAATTATTTTTTGTAATAACTGTCATAATATTTCTGATAAAGAAGTTTGTGAAATCTGTAGTAATCCAAATCGGAATGAACAAATAATTTGTGTTGTTGAAGATATTAGAGATGTAATGGCAATTGAAAACACAAGTCAGTTTAGAGGTCAGTATCATGTGTTGGGAGGAAAAATTTCACCAATGGACGGTATTGGTCCCAGTGAACTGAATATAATTTCCTTAGTTGAAAAAGTAAAATCTGGAGTGGTTAAAGAACTTGTGTTTGCACTTAGTTCTACCATGGAGGGAGATACTACCAATTTTTATATATTTAGGCAAATAGAAGAATATCAAATTACAACGACAACCATAGCCAGAGGTATATCGGTAGGAGATGAGCTAGAGTATGCAGATGAGGTTACTTTAGGTAGAAGTATTGTAAACAGAATTCCATTTGAAACTTCCTTAAAAAATCAATAATTTGAAATTATCTGTTGTCATATTAAATTATAATGTTCGGTATTTTTTAGAACAATGTATTTTAAGTGTGCAACGTAGTTTAAAAAGTATACCGTCAGAAATTATTGTTATCGATAATAATTCTTCGGATGATAGTTGTCAAATGGTTAAAGATCTTTTTCCTAAAATTACAATAATCGAGAACAAAGAAAATGTTGGTTTTAGTAAAGCAAATAACCAAGCGGTAAAAATTGCTAAAGGCGAATATGTTTGTATTCTTAATCCTGATACTGCGGTTGCAGAAGATACATTTATAAAGACTTTAAAGCATATAGAATCCATTAAAAATATTGGAGCTTTAGGAGTTTATTTAATGGATGGAACTGGTTCTTTTTTACCTGAAAGCAAAAGAAATCTTCCCACTCCTAAAGTGTCACTATTAAAGTTGATAGGATTAAAAAAAAATTATTATGCCAACCACATTAAAAGAAATGACCAAGGAGAAATTTCTGTTTTAGTAGGGGCTTTTATGCTAGTAAAAAGAGCTATATACAATGAAGTTGGAGGGTTTGATGAAGATTACTTTATGTATGGAGAAGACATTGATTTTTCTTATAAAATAACTAAAGCAGGATATGAAAACCATTATTTGGGTAGCGCCAGTATACTCCATTATAAAGGCGAAAGCACTAAAAAAGATGCGGTATATTTAGATCGGTTTTATGGGGCAATGCTTATTTTTTATAAAAAACATTTTTATACTAATTTAGTATTTAATGCGATTGTTAAAATAGGAGTGTCCATAGCTAAAAAGACAAACAAATCGGTCAATACAGTTCATTATGGAATTGATAAGGACAGAAAAACTTTTGTATTAACTGAAAATCTCATCTTATTAAAAAATCTTTCAGAAAAATATAATTCAGAAATAAAAACCAGTTCTAAATCCATATTTTCTGATAAGAGTTTATCGAACAGTACCTTTGTTTTTGACGTAGATTACATGCCATATTCACAAATATTTATGGTAATGAGAAAATTTAGCGGAAATGGCAACGCATTTCGCATTTGTCCTCCTGGTTGTAATTTCATTTTAGGGAGTGATCAAAGTGATCAAAAAGGGTCTGTTATTGTTTTTTAATAAAATGGATGTTTAAAAATTATAAATTTTAACTAATTTTGTACTGTTAAAATAAATCTTCAAGTATTTAAATTATTATGACAAAGTTTGAATTAAAGTTACCGAAAATGGGAGAAAGTGTTGCAGAAGCAACATTAACAAGTTGGCTTAAAGAAGTTGGCGATACCATTGAAGAGGATGAAGCAGTTCTTGAGATTGCTACGGATAAAGTTGATAGCGAGGTTCCTAGTGAAGTAAAGGGTGTTTTGGTTGAAAAGCTTTTTGAAGTGGATGATGTTATTCAAGTAGGCCAAACCATCGCTGTAATTGAGATTCAAGGAGAAGGTGAATCAGTAGAAACTTCTGTTCCAAAAGTAGAAACAGTAGCTGCCCCAACTCCAGCAGTTATTGCTGCGGTAGAAGCTCCAGTTGTTGAGGTAACTTCAGCTGAGGTTCAAAGTTCTGATACCCGTTTTTATTCTCCATTAGTTAAAAACATTGCTTCTGAAGAAGGAGTTTCACAACAAGAATTAGATGCGATCTCTGGTTCAGGAAAAGACGGAAGAGTTACTAAAAACGATATTTTACAATTTATAGAAAATCGAAGTTCACAACCATTAATAACAGAAGTTAAACAAGTTAATAAGGAAGTTTCAGTTAAGGAAAGTCATGCTGCTTCAACGGTTTCTGTTTCGGTCAACGGAGGAGATGAAATAATTGAAATGTCAAGAATGGGTAAATTAATTGCTCATCATATGGTGGAAAGTGTTCAGACTGCTGCTCATGTGCAATCTTTTATAGAAGCAGATGTCACTAATATTTGGAACTGGCGTAAAAAAGTAAAAGATGGCTTTTTAAAACGCGAAGGTGAAAATCTAACCTTCACACCTATTTTTTTAGAAGCAGTTGCAAAAGCATTAAAAGATCATCCGATGTTAAATATTTCGATTGATGGTGATAAAATTATCAAACGAAAAAACATCAACTTAGGAATGGCTGCGGCTTTACCAGACGGAAACTTAATTGTTCCTGTGATTAAAAATGCTGATCAATTAAACTTGGTAGGGATGAGCAAGGCAGTTAATGATTTAGCAAAACGTGCTAGAGGAGGTAATTTAAAACCAGATGATATTCAAGGAGGTACTTATACGGTTACCAATGTGGGTACTTTTGGAAGTATTATGGGAACTCCTATAATTAATCAGCCACAGGTAGGTATTTTAGCGCTAGGAGCTATTCGAAAAGTGCCAGCAGTGATTGAAACTCCCGATGGTGACTTTATTGGAATACGTTTTAAAATGTTTTTATCACATTCCTATGACCATAGAGTAGTTAACGGAGCATTAGGAGGGCAGTTTGTAAAAGCAGTTGCCGATTACCTAGAAGCTTGGGATGTAAACAGAGAAATCTAATTTGCTTTTATATTTCAGAATTAATTACTTTATAAATTTACGTTAGTTTCAGAGGAGTATTTTAATATCTTTGTTATTTAAAACCTCACTATGGAATTAAAATTAAATAAGCCTATTTGTTTTTTTGATTTAGAAACTACAGGAATCAATGTATCGAAAGATCGAATTGTAGAAATTTCTATACTTAAAGTTTTTCCAAATGGAAATAAAGAAAGCTTTACTTGGCGAGTTAATCCCGAAATGAAGATACCTGCGGTTACTACAGCAATACACGGTATCTCGGATGACATGGTAGCTAATGAGCCTACTTTTAATGAATTAGCTCCTAAAGTTCACGAACTTATAAAGGATAGTGATTTAGGTGGTTTTAATTCAAATAGGTTTGATATACCTTTATTAGCAGAAGAGTTATTACGTGCAGAAATAGATTTTGACCTTAAACAAAATGTAGCGGTAGATGTTCAGACTATTTTTCATAAAATGGAAAAAAGAACCTTAGCGGCGGCTTATAAATTTTATTGTGATAAAGACTTAACAAATGCTCACAGTGCAGAAGCAGATACCTTGGCAACATATGAAGTTTTATTGGCACAATTAGATAAATATAATGATTTAGAAAACGACATTTCTTTTTTATCTAAATTTAGCTCGCATCAAAATTTTGCCGATTTTGCAGGATTTATAGGCTATAATAAAGAAGGTGAAGAAATAATATCGTTTGGAAAACACAAAGGCAAAGTAATTGAAGATTTGTTTAAAACAGAACCAGGCTATTTTAGTTGGATTCAAAATGCAGATTTTCCAAAATATACTAAGAAGGTATTGCGAGACCTTAAGGTTAAAATAAAAAATAAAGACGCGGGCCCAATAACCGGTGATAGCCTAGACATGTTGAAAAATAAATTTAACACGAAATAATGCGAACGTTTTAAAACTTTTTTGCTCAATTATTTTGCAAATAGCATATGTACAAATTTCAAAAAAAAGGCTTATGAAAATAATATGTGTTGGTAGAAACTATGTAGAACATATTAAAGAGTTAAATAATGAGGCTCCAAAAGATCCTGTATTGTTTTTAAAGCCAGATACTTCCATTCTTTTAAAAAAACAGCCTTTTTTTATTCCTGAATTTTCAAATGAAGTTCACCATGAGGTAGAAATATTGGTAAAGATCAATAGAATTGGAAAACATATTGATCGGAAATTCGCTCATAAATATTATGATGAAATTGGTTTAGGTATTGATTTTACTGCAAGAGATCTACAATCTAAATTAAAAGAAAAAGGGTTGCCTTGGGAAAAAGCAAAAGCATTTGATGGCGCAGCAGTTGTTGGGAAATTTCTATCGAAAAATGATTTTAAAAATATAGATGATATTAATTTTAGACTAGAAAAAAACGATAAGGTGCAACAAAAAGGAAATACTTCATTAATGTTGTGGAAAATTGATACTTTAATCGAATATATATCAAAATATTTTACTTTAAAGATTGGAGACATTATATTTACGGGCACGCCTTCTGGAGTTGCAAAAGTAAATCCCAATGATATCTTAAAAGGTTTTATTGAAGAAAAAGAAATATTCTCTATAAAAATAAAATGATGGTTAAAAAATATTCAACAAAAAGTTTAAGCGAAATTGCGGGTGGTGATAAAGATTTTATGGTCATTATTGCAAAAACTTTTTTAGAAGAAATACCGCCAGATCTTAAGGCGATGCAGGAAGCAATAGGTAATAATAATAGAGAATTAGCGTACCAGTTTGCTCATAAAATGAAACCAAATCTAGAAATGTTTGGCCTTAATTTAGGTAAGGAAATTACCTCGATAGAATCTTGGACCAAAAGCCTTAAAAATAAATCTACCATAGAAACTCATTTAAAAAATGTTGTTACCACTGTAGAAAGAGTTTTTATTGAGTTAAAACAAGATTTTAAATTATAGATGCTAGCTGAAATTATTACAATTGGTGATGAAATTTTAATCGGTCAGATTGTTGACACTAATTCGGTTTTTATTTCGAAGGAACTCAATAAAATTGGCGTTCAAGTTTATCAAATTACTTCCATTCAAGACGAGCATTCACATATTTTAGAAGCATTTTCTAAAGCTGAAAAGAAAGTAGACATCGTTATCGTTACAGGTGGTTTAGGTCCTACCAAAGATGATATTACAAAAGAAACTTTTTGTAAGTTTTTCGATGATCAATTAATTGAAAATAAAGCGGTGCTAAAGCATGTAAAAGGGATTTATAAAAAATTCACTACCAATCCTTTACCAGAAAGTTTGCGTCAAGCATTTGTTCCTTCAAAAGCCATGGTGCTGCATAATAATTTTGGAACTGCACCAGGGATGTGGATGGAAAAAGAAAACACTGTTTTTATCTCATTACCAGGGGTTCCTTATGAAATGAAAAACTTGATAAAAGAATCGGTTTTACCTAAAATAGTAAAAAAATTTAATTGTCCATTTATTTATCATAAAACACTTCTAACTGTTGGAATGGGAGAGAGTGAAATCGTGAAAATAATCTGTGGTTGGGCAGATCAGTTGCCAGAAAACATAAAACTCGCTTATTTACCTTCTTTAGGGAGAGTTCGTTTAAGGCTTTCTTCGAAAGGTGAAATAGAATACAAAGTAAGAACTGCAGTTGATAATCAAATGGATAAGTTACAAATTCTACTAAAGGATATTGCTATTGGATATGAAGATGAAACATCCTTGGTGCAACAAATATCGAAATTATTTATAAAAAAAGGATTAAGCTTAAGTATTGTTGAAAGTTGTACAGGTGGTAAAATTACAGAAATGATTACTGCTGAGTCTGGTGTTTCTGCTTTTTTTAAAGGAGGTATGGTTACATATGCCACCCATATAAAATCTTCTGTTTTAGGAGTAGATGAAAAATTGATAAACAAATACTCTGTTGTTAGTAGTGAAGTTGCAGAAGCAATGGCCTTACAATCAAATAAAGTATTCGATACAGATTATGCAATTTCAACAACCGGAAATGCCGGTCCAAAAAAGGGAGATGCTGATGATGAATTAGGAACGGTTTACATTTCTATAGCAAGTGCTGCAGGAGTTTTTACAGAAAAATTTAACTTTGGTCAGCCCCGTGAAAAGGTAATTGGTAGAGCGACCTTTAAGGCTTTAGAATTACTTCAAAAAGAAATATTAAAAAACTAATTTTCTTTTGTTGTGGTTAACAATAAATTTCATTAAATTTGCACCCTGTTTAAAATAACTAAAAGATTTTAAGATGTCAAGAGTTTGTGAACTTACTGGGAAAAAAGCAATGTTTGGGAATAATGTTTCTCACGCGATGAATAAAACCAGAAGAAGATTTAATGTAAATCTTCTTAAAAAACGTTTTTATTTACCTGAAGAGGATAAGTGGATTACTATCAAAGTAGCTGCTTCAGCTTTAAAAACAATCAACAAAAAAGGAATTACTGCAGTTGTAAAGGAAGCCCGTCAAAAAGGTTTTCTTGATAAATAATTGCATAACAATAATTAAAGTCTAGTATAATGGCTAAAAAAGGAAATAGAGTACAGGTAATTTTAGAGTGTACAGAACACAAGAATTCTGGTAAGCCAGGAACTTCACGTTACATCACTACAAAGAATAAAAAGAACACTCCAGATCGTATGGAGATTAAAAAATTTAACCCAATTCTTAAAAAGATGACGGTTCACAAGGAGATAAAATAATTAAGACATGGCAAAAAAATCAATAGCATCATTACAGACAGGTTCTAAGCGTTTAGCTAAAGCAATTAAGATGGTAAAATCGGAAAAATCCGGTGCATATACTTTTGTTGAGTCTATTATGGCTCCAGATCAGGTAAACGATTGGTTAAACAAAAAGTAAATCATTATTTAAAATATATTAAAAGCCACTTTTTTTAAAAAGTGGCTTTTCTATTTTTTCATTTTCTATTTTCTAAGATAGCTAAAACGTATATTTGTTAATAATTTCAATACTCTAAAAAACTAATTATGAGTTTTTTTAAAAAAATATTTTCAAAGGAAAAAAAAGAGACCTTAGATAAAGGGCTTGAAAAAACAAAGTCTTCATTTTTTGATAAGCTCAGCAAAGCAGTTGCTGGAAAAAGTAAAGTTGATGATGATGTTTTAGATAATCTTGAAGAAGTTTTAGTGTCTAGTGATGTTGGTGTAGAAACAACACTAAAAATAATTGACCGCATAGAAGCAAGAGTTTTAAAAGATAAATACTTAGGAACCGATGCACTTAATAAAATTTTAAGGGAAGAAATTGCTGGATTATTAAGTGAAACTAATTCTGGGAATGCAACTGATTTTGATATTCCTTTACAAGATACACCTTATGTAATTATGGTGGTAGGAGTAAATGGTGTTGGAAAAACCACTACGATCGGTAAATTAGCAAATCAATTTAAAAAGGCAGGTAAAAAAGTAGTGTTGGGTGCAGCAGATACATTTCGTGCAGCTGCTATTGATCAATTACAAGTTTGGGCAGATCGCATTGATGTTCCATTAATAAAGCAAAGTATGGGTTCTGATCCTGCTAGTGTTGCTTTTGATACTTTAGAAAGTGCAGTTACTCAAAATGCTGACGTAGTTATAATAGATACTGCTGGTAGGCTTCATAATAAAGTTAATTTAATGAATGAATTAACAAAGGTGAAAAGAGTCATGCAGAAAGTGATTCCAAATACTCCTAATGATGTATTATTAGTTTTGGATGGTTCAACAGGGCAGAATGCTTTTGAACAAGTTAAACAATTTACAGCTGCTACTGAAGTTACTTCATTAGCAGTAACTAAATTAGACGGAACCGCTAAAGGTGGTGTAGTTATTGGAATAAGTGATCAATTTAAAATCCCAGTAAAATATATTGGTGTAGGAGAAGGTATTGAAGACCTTCAAGTTTTTAACAAAATTGAATTTGTAGACTCTTTTTTTAAATAAAAAATTGCTGTTTATATAAGAATCTACTGAGCTAATTCGGATCTCCATTAACAAAGTTTAAAGCTTTGAGAGAAAAATAAAATTATTAAAAAAAACACCTGCTTTTGCAGGAAATAGCTATGCGTACCAAAACTCTAAAAAAAAACAAAATTAACGTAATTACGCTAGGATGTTCTAAAAATGTCTATGATAGCGAAGTGTTAATGGGCCAATTAAAAGCCAATCAAAAAGAAGTTGTACACGAAGAAGAAGGGAACATAGTAGTAATTAATACTTGTGGTTTTATTGCGAATGCAAAAGAAGAGAGTATAAATACTATATTGGAGTACGTGCAGAAAAAAGAAGAAGGCACCGTTGATAAAGTTTTTGTTACGGGCTGTTTATCGGAAAGATATAAACCAGATCTTCAAAAAGAAATTCCAAGTGTAGATCAATACTTTGGTACTACAGAGTTACCAGGATTACTAAAAGCATTAGAAGCTGATTATAAACATGAATTAATTGGAGAACGATTAACAACAACTCCAAAAAATTATGCTTATTTAAAAATTGCAGAAGGTTGCGATCGACCTTGTTCTTTTTGTGCGATCCCAATAATGAGAGGAAAACATAAAAGTACTCCCATCGAAAATTTGGTAATAGAGGCTGAAAAATTAGCTGGAAATGGAGTTAAAGAATTAATTCTAATTGCACAAGATCTCACCTATTACGGTTTAGATATTTATAAAAAAAGAAACCTTGCTGAATTACTAAAAGAACTTATTAAGGTAGAAGGTATCGAGTGGATTCGTCTGCATTATGCATTTCCTACTGGATTTCCTCTAGATGTGTTAGAGGTGATGAGAAATGAACCTAAAGTGTGTAATTATATAGATATTCCATTACAGCATATTTCAGATTCAGTTTTAAAGTCGATGAAACGCGGTTTTGGAAAAGAAAAAATAAATCGTTTATTAAAAGATTTTAGAGAAAGAGTACCTGGTATGGCTATTAGAACGACTTTAATTGTTGGCTATCCTGGCGAAACTGAAGAAAACTTTCAAGAGTTAAAACAATGGGTAACCGATATGCGTTTTGATCGTTTAGGATGTTTTACCTATTCTCATGAAGAAAATACCACAGCTTACTTATTGGAAGATGATGTTCCTGAAGATGTAAAAATGCAGAGAGCTAATGATATTATGGAGATCCAATCTCAAATTTCTTGGGAATTAAATCAAGAAAAAATAGGAAAAGAGTTTAAAGTTGTTATTGATCGAAAAGAAGGAAGTTATTTTGTTGGAAGAACTCAATTTGATAGTCCTGATGTTGATAATGAAGTGCTAATTAATGCAGAAAAAGACTATATTCGTACTGGTGATTTTTCTACCGTAAAAATAACGGCTGCAGAAGATTTTGACTTATATGCAGCAGTAATAGTAGAAAAATAGAATTCTATTTTTAATACCTAATATTCTTATATGCTAAGATACCTAGCTTTCATTTCCATTATGATTTTGCTATTGGTTTCTTGTAAAACAGAAACATCAAAAAGTGAACCTGCAGTTCTTGATAATAACAGACATACTGCTATTATTAAAATTAAAAATCCATCTACATTAAATAGTTCTTTGCCCAGACTCTTTAGTGATGGTGAAAACTTATTAATGTCCTGGATTCAAAATAAGGATAGTATAGTCAGCTTAAAATATTCTAAATTTAACGGTATTAATTGGACTGCTCCAACAGAAATAATTTCAGGATCAGATTGGTTTGTTAATTGGGCAGATTTTCCAGCTATCGCATATAATAATGGAAGTATTTTAACAAATATTCTAAAAAAATCAGCAGAAGGGACCTATACCTACGATATACATTTACAATTGTATTCAAAGCAAAAAAATACTTGGAAAAATAATATTTTATTAAATCAAGATGGTATAAAAAGTGAACATGGATTTGTTTCTATGTTGCCTTACAATAATGATTCCTTTTTTGTTACCTGGTTAGATGGAAGAACCTTGGTCGGTGTTCCAAAAGAAAATGAACAAATGACACTTAGGGCTGCATTTATTGATGCTGAAGGAGAAATTACAAACGATATTTTATTAGATGATAAAACTTGTGAATGTTGTAATACTGCTGCAACAATGACAGCAAATGGACCCATAGTAGCTTATAGAGATCGATCGGATACTGAAATAAGAGATATTTCTATAGTTCGATTTGTAAATGGTAATTGGACGGCCCCTAAAAACGTTTATCAAGATCATTGGGAAATACCTGGTTGCCCTGTAAATGGTCCCGCTATAGATTCGTTTAATGACGCTGTTGTTTTAGCTTGGTTTACAGCAGAAAATGATAATCCAAGAATTCAAGTTTCTTTTTCTGAAAATCAAGGGGAGACATTTGGACTTCAATATCGCGTTGATAACGGTAATGCAATTGGAAGAGTAGATGTAGTGATGTTAGATCAAAATAATGCCGTGGTTAGTTGGATGGAGCCAGATGGTATTGATACGCTTATTCAAATTTTAAAAGTATCTTCAAACGGAGAAAAAAACATACCAATTACCATCACTAAAACTAGAAGTGAACGTTCTTCTGGGTTTCCGCAATTGGAATTGGTTGGAGATAGATTATACGTTGCTTGGACTTCATTAGAAGATAAAAAACCGGCCATTAAAATAGTTACTGTATTAGCATCTGATTTATAATTTGAAAACACTTTTAATTATAGGGCATATATTTCCAGAGCCGACAACAACTGCTGCTGGCACTAGAATGATGCAATTAATTTCATTATTTGAAAAAGAAAAGTATAAAATTGTTTTTTCGAGTACAGCCTCCATTACCAATAAATCAGAAACTTTTAAAAGCACTTCTGTTGAAGTTAAATCGATAGTGCTAAACAATGTTAGTTTTGACAATTTTATAAAAGAATTAAATCCCTCTGTAGTTCTTTTTGATCGATTTATTACCGAGGAGCAATTTGGATGGAAGGTAGCTGAAAATTGCCCTGATGCCATGCGATTATTGGATACAGAAGATTTGCATTTTTTAAGAAAAGCAAGGCAAGAAACATTAAAAAAGAAACTGCCTTTAAGTGATTTAAATTTGTTTTCAGATGCTGCTAAAAGAGAAATTGCAAGTATGTATCGTTGCGATTTATCTTTAATTATTTCGGAATTTGAAATGAAATTACTTCAAAACACTTTTCATATTGATACTTCCTTATTATACTATCTTCCCTTTTTAGTACATGAAATAGCGGAGGCTGAATTTAATAAATTCCCATTATTTGAAAATAGAAATCATTTTATAAGTATTGGAAATTTTTTACACGCACCCAACTTAGATTCTATCTTATTTTTAAAAAAAGAGATTTGGCCAGAAATAAAGAAAGAACTTCCAAAAGCTGAACTACATATTTATGGTGCTTACGCTCCTCAACAGATTTTAGAATTACATTCAAAAAAAGAAGGCTTTTTAATTAAGGGCTGGATAGCAAATGTTTCTGAAGTGATGAAAAACGCTAGAGTTTGTTTAGCACCCTTGCGTTTTGGAGCTGGCTTAAAAGGTAAGTTTATAGATGCGATGAAAAATGGAACTCCAGCTGTAACCACTGCTATTGGATCAGAGGGTATTTCAGGAAATTTTTCTTTTTCAGGAGCCATAGCAAATGACGTAGAAGGTATCGTAAATGCTTCCATAGCATTATATAATAATAAAGAAAATTGGTTGGCTGCTCAACAGAATGCAATGATTATTCTTAGTCAGCGCTTTAATTATAATTTGTATTCAGAAAAATTTATAGATCAATTAATACAGCTACAAAATACTTTAGATGCACATAGAAAGCAGAATTTTACGGGTCAAATTCTACAGCATCAATCGGTGCATGCAACAAAGTATATGGGTAAGTGGATTGAACAGAAGAATAAAACCACAAATAAGTAAAATGAATTTAAAAAAGAAGTTATTTATTTTAGTATTTATACTTCTAAATATTTACGGATTGTTGTGTGGTGTTATTTATTTTTTCCAAGAAAACTTAATTTTCATGCCCTCTGTTCTTTCTCAAGAACATGTCTTTGAAATGAAAAGTTCATTTGATGAAATAAACTTGAAATCTTCAGATGGAGCTCACTTAAATGGACTTTATTTTAAAAAAGAAAATTCAAAAGGTGTTGTTTTATATTTTCATGGCAATGCTGGAAATCTACAAGATTGGGGGCAAATAGCTGATCTTTTTATAGATTTAGATTACGACGTACTTATTATGGATTATAGAGGTTACGGAAAAAGTAAGGGTGAGAAGTCGATGGAATTTTTATATGAGGATGCAGAATTGTGGTATGAATTTGCACAACAAAATTATTCTGAGTCTAAAATAATAGTTTATGGTAGGAGTATAGGAACCACTTTTGCTGCTTATGTCGCTGCTAAACACGAACCCAATAAATTAATTTTAGAAGCTCCTTTTTATAGCATGTTAGCCATTGCTAAGTCTAGATTTTCATTTCTGCCTATACGCTACTTATTGGATTATAAATTTCCAACCTATCAATTTATGGATGACATTAATTGTCCTGTTATTTTTTATCATGGCACCTATGATAAAGTGATACCTTATGATCAAGGAAAAAAATTATATGATAGTTTCAATACTGATAAAAAAGAATTAATTACCATTCCTATGGGTGGACATAATAATTTAAATTCTTTTAAAGAATATACAGAAAGTATTAGCTTAGAACTTTAAATTCTTATTGGTTTTATATGCTACACCTCCATCTTATAAGGAAGTACCATAAATTAGATTTCCAAATTCTTTACAGCTATTATTAAACAGATGTAATTACTTAATCCGCTCTATTTTTTTCTTGTATTTTTCTTACAATAGCAGCTGCAATATTTCTAGGCAATATTCGAGGTAAAAAAGAAAGGAATTTATTGAAATTTCCTGGAATCACAACCGACTCACCATTTAACATAGCTTTATAACCATATTTTGCGACTTCATCTGGTGAAGCCATGTTAAATCCTATTTTGTTTTCAGAAGTTTCTTGAGAGACCACTTCCTGAAAAGATGTTTTTGTCTGTCCTGGGCAAAGGACAGTTACAGTTACACCAGTTCCTTTTAATTCATTTGCTATCGCTTCAGAAAAAGACAAAATATATGCTTTAGAAGCATAGTAAATAGACATTAGGGGTCCAGGTTGAAAAGCTGCTAATGAGGACATGTTTAATATTTTTCCTTGACCTTTTTCAACCATTCCTTTTAATATTAATTTGGTTAAATGTGTAGTAGAAATAATATGTAAATTTAGCATAGAAGCTTCTCGTTCCCAATCGGTATTATGAAAATGACCATACAAACCAAAACCAGCATTATTTATTAAAACATCAATAGGGGTTTCTTTAATTTCTTCAAATAATTCAGAAGCGCAATTATGAGTACTCATATCCTTCCTTATCGTGATTACTTGAGTTTTATATTTATCTTCTAACTTTTTTTTAGTTTCCTTTAATTTTTCTGAATCGATATCAATTAAAATTAAATGATATGCATCCTTTGCTAGAAGTGTTGCAAATTCATATCCTAAGCCTGAAGCTCCTCCTGTTATTAATGCTGTTTTGATAGTCATATTAAATTGGTGTATTGTCAATCAACAAAATACAAATTAAAATTTGTAAAAGGCTGTTGCTAACTTTCCATTTTATCTGAAAGTAAAAACCATCGTTCGGTCTTTTTTTCAAGATTTTGTATGAGTTTTTGTAAAATGATAGATTGTTTTTGTATTTCTTCTGGATCCCAAGCTTCTGTAGAAAATTTATTTTCTAAAGTTTCCTTTTCACGTTCTAATTTAGCTACTTCGCGTTCTAATTTTGCATGTTCTTTTTGTTCGTTATAACTTAACTTAGATTTAGTTTCTTTTACTTTCCAGTTGTCTTTATTAGCACCAGTGTTGTTCGGTATTGTTTTACTTTCTGAAGGTTTACTGTCTTCATAAGTTCTAAAATCGGAATAATTACCCGGAAAATCCTCAACCACACTATTGCCTCTAAAAATAAATAAATGATCGACAATTTTATCCATAAAATAACGGTCATGCGACACCACCATTAAACAACCTGGAAAATCTAACAAAAAATTTTCTAAAACATTTAAAGTAACAATATCTAAATCGTTGGTGGGTTCATCTAATATTAAAAAATTAGGGTTTCTAATTAAAACGGTGCAGAGGTACAAACGTTTACGTTCACCACCACTTAATTTTTCTACAAAGTCATATTGCTTTTTACGATCGAATAAAAAACGTTCTAATAATTGTTGAGCCGAAATTTGCTTGCCTTTTTTTAAAGGAATAAAATCACCAAATTCTCGAACCACTTCAATGACTTTTTGATTCTCTTTTATGTGTATGCCATCTTGGGTATAATAACCAAACTTAACAGTATCCCCAATCACCACTTTTCCGGCATCTGGAGCAATACTGCCCGTAATCATATTTAAGAATGTAGATTTTCCAGTTCCGTTTTTACCAATGATTCCTATTCGTTCTCCTTTTTGAAAATTATATTCAAACTTTTCCAATATATTTTTAGCTCCAAACGATTTTGAAATGGAATGTAATTCGACCACCTTGGTACCCAATCGTTCCATGTTTAGCTCTATTTGTACTTCATGATCGTTTCTACGTTGATTTGCTCTGTTTTTTATATCTTGAAAATCATCAATTCTGGATTTGCTTTTTGTGGTTCGTGCTTTGGGTTGTCTTCGCATCCAATCCAATTCTTTTTTATAAAGTTGTTTTGCTTTGGAAGTTTCAGAAATAAAATTCTCGATTCGAGCATCTCTTTTCTCTAGGTAATAACTGTAATTACCCTTGTATCCATGCATTACTCCTTCATCTAACTCTACAATTTCGTTACAGACACGCTCTAAGAAAAAACGATCGTGTGTAACCATAAATAAGGTGATGTTACTTTTTGCGAAGAAATCTTCCAACCATTCGATCATTTCTAAATCTAAATGATTGGTGGGTTCATCTAAAATTAAGAGTTGTGGTTGTGCTAATAATGCATTAGCCAATGCCAAACGTTTTTTTTGACCTCCACTCATAGCAGCTACTTTTTGGTCTAGATCGTCTAATTTTAATTTGGATAATACTTGTTTATAAACGGTTTCATAATCCCAAGCTTGATTAGCTTCCATAGCATCAAAAGCTTTTTGATAGGCTTCTGCATCCTCTGGCTGAAGCAATGCTTTTTCATAATCTGCAATAATTTTAATGATGAAATTATCAGAAGTTTGAATGATTTCCTCAATGGTGCAATTTGGATCTAATTTAGGATCTTGAGATAGGTATGAGATTTTTATATTTTTACGAGAAACTACATTACCGGTATCTGGGATGTCATCACCGGCAATTATATTTAAAATGGAAGTTTTACCAGTTCCGTTTTTAGCAACAAAACCTATTTTTTGTCCTTCGTTGATACCAAAAGAGATGTTTTTAAATAAAATACGATCTCCATAAGATTTTGAAATATTTTCAACAGATAAGTAATTCACAAGTTATGTTTTTTTACAAATTAAGGTGTTTTTATTTACTAAAATGAGAATTAGTTTTAATATTACTAAGCTTACCTTATTTTAAAGTAATTTTTATTGTTTTTCAAATAGTATTTTATGTTTTTTATGATTGTACAAGTTTGCTTTTGAAATAGAAAACTAAATAAATATACCTGACAATTAAAGCAACAAATAATGGAATTAATACAAAAGTAAATACTTGAACTCCTGTAATCCAATGAAGACATAGTAATATCAGCATTAGTATTTGAAAAAATACATACCTTCTGAGCCAAGGTCTTGGGTTTTTCTTAGCAATAGTCAATACAAAAAATAGGGATAAAGGAAAAGCCCATAATAGATTATAGTTATTATGTGTAGTAGAATGATCAGTTGCAAACCAAAGTAAAAGTAAAAGAACTCCTATGACCCCAGTGATACTATAAATACTAATATCTAGCCAGCGACTTCTTGTTTTGTTTTTAAAATCTTTATACGTTATTCCTAAAATTATAAAAGCCAATAGTCCCATTATAAATAGGGGACTTGTAAAAAAGTTAGATTTATTTTCCTTGGGTGAGTTGATAAATAGATTTATGGTTGTTTTTACTAAACTTATCTCTTCTTGACCTCTATTTAACTTGGCTTTATCGGCTTCTTTAAAAACATATTCTGGTAAAAATTGATATTCCCAAAAAGAAGCTTTTTGGTCCACTACCGCTCCAATAGCAATATCCATTCCGAAACTTCCCCAAGTATTCCAATAGACATTTTTTTGAATCAGTTCTCTAAATGTATAGGAATTACTATCAAATCGATCTAGATAGCTAATTTTATTTTTTAAGACAATTACCAAAACATCTCGTATTTTGGTAGCACAATTATCAAAAAAGAAATCATATTTATAGCTTCTGTTTTCTGGTTCGTAATTAGCTTGCAGAAAATTAAAGATAGCTTGTTTTTCTGTTGAGTTTAAGTTGAGTATTTGTTCTTTAATCCATCTGTTTTGCTTCGCATAATAATTATAAAAGGGACTAAAGTTATTTCTGTCCAAGTTATATAAAAGCTTCCCTTGTGCAAACTTTAGATAAAAGTTAGGGGTATTAAAATCATAAACTCCATAATTATAAACTACATCGATGTTTTGGTTAGTATCTTTTACCCTAAAAGCACTGTGGCCAAAACTGTCGTTTAAAACATCTCCGGGTCCCATTGTAAGAATGCTAACTTCCGCAGTATCAGAAAGCCTAATTTCTTGAGCGATACCCTTAGTGGTAAGAAATGTAATTAATACAAAATATAAAATACGAATGTGATATAAATTCATTTTAAATAAATTCATTTTAAAATTAAACAAATTACGTTTACCTAAATAAACTCCAGTCTAAGGTCACTGAAAATATATTAGAATATAAAGCAGCACTCTGATCTCCTAAATCGGTAAGTGCATAGTCAATTTGAATTCCTTTATATTTGAAACCAACACCAATATTTGGCTGAAATCCGATAGATTCATTTCCATCTAATTGGGTTATATTCTGAAAATTACCAATTCCAGCTCTAATAAAAACCATATCTATGTATCCAAACTCTAATCCAAGGGCAGGGGTGAAGCTTGTAAAAGAAGTAGAGACTAAATCATTTGTTGGTGCAAATCGAAAGTTCAAATCTATTTCTGTAAGCAGTGCATAATCATAATGAAAAATAAATTTTCTAGACATTCCAAGGTTTAATTTTGGAATGGTAATTTCGGTAGTTTCAGGAAGTTCTTGATTTTGACCTTCTATAGCACCTTGTATTTCAGCAAACTTATCTTCATCTATAGCCCATGCATTAAAAGTGGTCGTAATATCACGAACCATTATTCCAAATTGCCAATCTTTTTTGTTAAACTGAAGGCCTACATCTAAACCAAATCCCCATGAAGAGGCAAAATCCCCGATAATTCTTCTAATTACCTTTGCATTAACTCCAATATTTAAACCATCTAATGGCAGTGCTCTTGCATAAGAAAAAGTAATTCCATAGTCTGCAGTAGAAAAGAGGCTAATTCGACTGTAATCTATATTTCCCTGATCGTCTATTAATTGAGTGGTATTTAATATGTCATCTACTCCAAATCGAATTATAGAAAAAGCTACTGCACTACGATCGTCCAATGGCATCGCAAATGCACCATAATCGTAACTAGCAATATTAGAAAAATAGGAAGCATGCATTAAAGAGAATTGATTGTCCTCTAAAGCCAATAAACCTGCAGGATTCCAATATCCTGAGTTTACATTAGCACTAGAAGCGGTGACTGCATTTGCCATTCCAAAGGCAGCAGCATCTACTCCAATATTCATAAACTCATTAGAATATTTTCTAACAGATTGAGAATTTGCTATGATGCAGATAAATAATAAACCAATAAATAATTTCTTCTTCAAGCTTTAAGATTTGGGCAAAAGTCTTACTATTTTATAAGGTTATAAACTATAATATTAAGTACATATTGTAAAAGACAAAAATACTTTTCTATTTTTACATTTTTTATGTTAATTGAATGAAATTTATAATGATTTGATAAAAGATTAAAATCAGTCAATTTTTAGAGTTAGACCTATTTGTTAGGTTTTTTTAAGTAATCTATAAATAGGTTTTAAAGCTTTAGTAGCGAATTATAATTAGTGAAAAATAATAAAGATTACTAATTTAATTTAATACGACCTACCCATATAATTAATTAAGAAACATTAACATTGATAAAAATAATATTTAACGTAAAAAGTTAAAGCGATAAACAATACATTTACACTAAACTATTTACTCATTAACCAGGTCATTATGAAAAAGCACATTCCTAATTTAATCACATCACTTAATTTACTATGTGGATGTCTGGCTATATTATTTGTTATAAGTGGAGATTTAGTAATCGCTTCCTTATTGGTCATCCTTGGAATGTTTTTTGATTTTTTTGATGGCCTAGTAGCAAGGATACTTAACGTTCAAAGTGAAATTGGCAAGCAATTAGATTCCCTAGCAGATATGGTAAGTTTTGGAGTTGTTCCAGGATTAATTATGGTTCAGTTACTTAACAAAGCAATCGCACCACAAGCATTAGAAACAGGCTTTGAAAATTTAGGAACAATTAGGGGTTTAGCATCTGAAATGAGCTTTATTCCATTGATAGGAATGCTTATTATCATCGCTTCTGCATTTAGACTTGCTAAATTTAATATAGATATAAGACAAACCGACAGTTTTATTGGCTTACCGACTCCTGCGAACACATTATTAATTATCAGTTTGCCATTAATATTTGAATTTCAATACACAGCCTTTATAGAAAGTGTTATTTTTAATCAATGGTTTTTACTAGGAGTTACCTTCATTAGTTCTTTCTTGTTAAATGCTGAACTCTCTTTATTTGCTCTAAAGTTTAAAACTTGGAGTTTTTCCGCTAATAAAATTCGGTATGTTTTTTTAGCAATTAGTATCCTTGCAATCTTGTTGTTAAAGTTTATTGCTATCCCTATTATAATTTTACTCTATATACTGATGTCCTTAATCTGGAAAGAATAAATATTATTTTTCAATAATTTTAATTTTAAACAGTTTGTTCCAGTTTTTACCTGTGATGTAAAGAATATTAGGTTCTCCTTTATAAGCAATCCCGTTGAGTACCTCATCATCTGGATTTTTAACGGTCACGTTATTTTTTAATGTAGTTAAATCGATAACCCCTTCAACAGCTCCGTTTTTTGGATTTACAATAGCGATAGCATCTTTAAGATATATGTTTGCATATATTTTTCCTTCAACCCATTCTAGTTCATTTACAGATTTTATTTTACTAGAATTCGTATAAATTTCTATGTAATCTTCTTCAGCAAGGTTATTTGCATTAAGCTTCCATATTTTTTGAGTTCCATCACTTTTAAATATACTTGTTCCATTTTCGCACAATCCCCAACCTTCCAAGCTTTTTCCATAAACAAATGAACCTGTTTTTTTTAAGGTTTTTAAATCATAAATAAACCCTGTTTTTTCCCTCCAGGTCAATTGGTAAATTTTATCATTTAAAATCGTCAAGCCTTCCGCAAAATAAGCATCTGATAATGGTATAGTCCTAAGTACTGCTCCACTCTTATAATCAGTTTTTCTTAATGTAGAATTTTTATATTGTCCAGTACTTTCATATAAGGTGTCATTAGCAAATTCAAGCCCTTGAGTATATGCAGAAGTATCGTGAGGATATTCTTCTAAAATCGCATAGGTATATAATTTAGGTGTTATTGAAGAAAGTATCCTTACTTTTTTTGAAACTTCATATTCGGCTCCTTTTGAATAAACCTTAGCAATTAAAGACCTATTTCCTAATTTTTGATTTTTAAGATTGATTGTTTTTCCTGAAATATTTTTTGAAGAGACAATCTTTTCTAAATTCATATAATAAACAATAGAATCGATTGGACTTTCTTTTTTATTATTTATTGATACCACAAAACTATCATTGGGCGTATATGTTTTTTTAGTATCTTTAATAACAAGGTCAAATAAATCGCTTGCAGGTCTTACTTTATCCTCACAACTAACAAAAGAAAATAACCCTAAATTGCCAAGCAGGAATAGCTTAAATAATTTCATTTTTTTATAAATTTCTCGCAATATATTTATTATTAATCAAACCGGTCATACATTTTAATGTTTTCATCTAAGTCCAAAGGGTATATTATTAAACTTTTTAATGCTTCCTCTTGAGTTAAGGTAAATTTCAAAATTTATTGAGTAATTTATATTCTAATGCACAATGGCTTATTCAAAATAATAATTATTTAATAATTTAGAAGAAAAGATTGTTAAAAATGTAAATTGCATTATCTTTACATCGGCAAGTCCTACACAACTAGCTCCTGTTGAATCCCCCAGGGTGGGAACGCAGCAAGGGTAAACGGTCGTAGCAGTGTGATGTAGGTAGCTTGCCATTTTTTGTACCCGAAATTTAGATAGTATTAAATAAAATTTTTCATTTATTTATCTTTGCTAAAATGTTAAAAGTAGTATTAGTTACAGGTGGGTCTTCAGGAATTGGGAGAGCAATTGGAAAATTGCTTTCCGAAAACGGATTTATAGTATATGGTACTAGTAGAAATCCTGAAAAATATAGTGATGATGTTTCTTTTCCTCTTTTAAAAATGGAAGTTACCGATCCTAATTCTATTAAAGAGGTCATAGCCACTATCATTAATAAAGAGCAGCGGTTAGATATCGTTGTTAATAATGCAGGAGTTGGTATAACAGGTCCTATTGAAGAAACTCCCGAATTAGAAATTAAAAAGGCTTTTGATATTAATCTTCATGGGCCAATAAATGTAATAAAATCGGTACTGCCTCAAATGCGTAAGCAAAAAGGTGGTTTGATTATTAATGTTACTTCCATTGCTGGATATATGGGTTTACCTTATCGTGGTATTTATTCTGCAACCAAAGCTGCATTAGAAATTACAGCAGAAGCATTTAGAATAGAGGTTAAACAATTTGGTATTAAGATGACCAATATTGCTCCAGGAGATTTTGCAACTAATATAGCTGCTGGAAGATATCATGCTCCAGTTTTAGAGCACTCTCCTTATAAAGAAGCATATAACAATACCTTGGATATTATGAATACCCATGTAAACCAAGGCAGTAACCCAATGGAATTAGCTTATGTAATTTTAAAAGTAATTAATAAAAATGTACCTCGCGTTCGTTATAAAGAAGGGAGTTTACTTCAAAAATTTTCTATTGTATTAAAACGAATTTTACCTAGTAACTGGTATGAAAAAATGTTAATGAAGCATTATAAATTGAAGTAAAAATTATTTTTGTTTTTATTAACATTAGTAATTAGTAACTTTTTATATTAAAAGTTTCATCACCTTTATTACTTATGTATTTTTGCTAAAAATAATACATAGGCTTTTACTAATTAAATCCAATTTTATGAAATTTTTTGTTGATACTGCTAACCTAAATCAAATACGCGATGCTCAAAACCTAGGTGTTTTAGATGGTGTAACTACTAACCCATCGTTAATGGCTAAGGAAGGTATTACTGGTCGTGAAAATATATTAAAGCATTACGTTGCTATTTGTAATATAGTTGACGGAGATGTTTCTGCAGAGGTTATTGCTACCGATTTTGATGGAATGATAAAAGAAGGCGAAGAATTGGCAAGTCTTCATGAGCAGATCGTAGTTAAATTACCAATGATTAAAGAAGGCGTTAAAGCTGCAAAATATTTCTCTGATAAAGGGATTAGAACCAATGTTACTTTAGTGTTTTCTCCAGGACAAGCTCTATTGGCTGCAAAAGCTGGAGCAACATATGTATCTCCTTTTATTGGAAGATTGGATGATATTTCAACTGATGGATTAAATTTAATTGCAGAAATACGGTTGATTTACGATAACTATGGTTTTGAAACTCAAATTTTAGCTGCTTCTGTAAGACATACCATGCATGTGATAGATTGCGCAAAACTTGGAGCTGATGTCATTACTGGTCCATTATCTTCAATTGAAGGGCTGTTAAATCATCCCTTAACAGATATCGGTTTGGCTAAATTTTTGGCAGACTATAAAAAAGGAAATTAATTCTAGAATTTTATTGGTTTAAGTATCCCAAAAGAATTTCTTCAATATTAATATTAAAGAGGTTGGAACTTCCATTAATAATGATTCCAGTTTTGTCAACAATAATAGCTTTATTGATCGTATAAATAACTAATTCTTTTTCAGCTTTGGAAGAATTTTCGAATTGAAATTCTTTACCCTTCTTATATCCAAATTTATTTATAATCGAAATCCAATCATTAAAATTAGAATCGGTATTAATGCCAATAAAATCATATTCAGGAAATTTTGAATTTAATTCAGAAATTCGATAGTGTATGTCCTTACTGTGATTCATTGATTTTTCAGACCAGAAATATAATACTGATGGCTTTTTAATTATGGACTGTAAATCTTTAATCGTCTTTTCTGTAGTAATTAAAGGATGGTTTGATATTTTATTTCCAGAGGTTAATTTCATGGAGGCATTAGCAAGATCTTTTATATCATTATGATGTTTTTTGTTTGAATTAGTCTCTAGAAAAATATTAAGTATTTTTTCCTGGCTTTTAAGCTCATTAGAACTTAATAAATACCTTCCAGCAATACTCATTACCATACTATTTTTTAAAGAATCGTTAGTTACAAATTGATCTATTAATTTAATTTTATGATAATTATGATCAACTGAATTACGTAAATAATAGTCAGTTTCAACAGTAGGTTTTAAAGCTAAATTATCAAAATACCTGAATAAAAAGCGATAATATGGGAAATATGACCTTAGTGATTTACTTCCAAAATCAATAGAATCTCTGTGGGAATAAAAGTTGTCAGGAATTTCAAAATAACTATCTGACTCTTTTTTACGTTCGTTTGCGTTTATATAAATTTCTTTTTTTGAATAGTAATCATAATTAATACTTGCTTTTGCGATTTCTTTAAATTTGTCATCGGGTTTATTTTTTAAAGCAAATTCCTTATATACTAACAATCTTATGTTTCTTAGGGAATCTAGTTTTTGTTCAAAATTTACAGGTGCTAATTTATAAAGTTTGGGCATTAATTCAATTTCTTCTTCATTATGCAAAAACATTTCCATTAAAAAATTATTTCTTTCTGCACCAATTCCCGTAAAGTAAAGAGATTCGTCAAAATCTAGGGTATTTACTCGAAACATTAAACTGTCTGATGGTTTTAAGTAAAAGACTTGATATTCCTTATGGCTAAATGAATAAATACCCTCTTCTATGTTTTTAGCTTTGTATATAAAAAAATTATTAGCGTCAAGTTTAACGCTATCTAAAAATTGTTCATCTTTATAAAAAATAACATAATCTTCTTTTGGGTTCACAATTTCTCCACCCACGTAAGTAAACAGTGGAGTGCCAACCTCCTTGTTTTTACAAGAAAAGAGGATTAGTGAAATTATGCATAAAAAGAGTAAATTTTTAATCATGTGAGCATAATAAGTCATTTAACAAAAATAAAACCTACCGACCATCATTTTGTTAATAACGAGTTAAAAGAAATTAAAATTTTTTAAATGCGCTAATTTGACTTAAATAGTTATTTTTGCGCCAAATTTCACAAAAGAAAAAACTATGCTTTCAGTTTCTAATTTATCGGTTCAATTTGGTAAACGTATATTATTTGATGAAGTAAACACTCAGTTTGTTCAAGGTAATTGCTATGGGATTATAGGTGCAAATGGCTCCGGTAAGTCAACATTATTAAAAATAATTTCTGGAAAACAAGATCCAACTTCTGGTCATGTTCATTTAGCTCCAGGAAAAAGAATGTCGGTTTTAGAACAAAATCACAATGCTTTTGATGATTTTATGGTATTGGAAACTGTTGTAATGGGTAATAAAGATTTATTTAAAGTGAAGTCTGAAATAGATAAACTTTACGAAAATTACACGGATGAAAATGCTGAAAAAATAGGAGAACTTCAATTAATTTTTGAAGAAATGAACGGTTGGAATGCCGAAAGTAATGCGGCTACGATGCTATCTAATTTAGGTGTTGGAGAAATTTTGCATTATACTTCTATGGCAGATTTGGATGGTAAGCAAAAAGTGAGAGTGCTTTTAGCTCAGGCATTATTTGGGAATCCTGATGTTTTAATTATGGATGAGCCAACCAATGATTTGGATTATGAAACGATTTCTTGGTTAGAGAATTTTTTAGCTAATTATGATAATTGTGTGATTGTTGTTTCTCATGATAGACACTTTTTAGATTCGGTTTGTACTCATATTAGTGATATTGATTTTGGTAAGATATCTCACTTTAGTGGTAATTATACTTTTTGGTATGAAAGTAGTCAACTAGCGGCTAGACAAAGAGCACAGCAAAACAAGAAATCAGAAGAAAAGAAAAAGGAATTACAAGAATTTATTGCTCGTTTTAGTGCGAATGTTGCTAAATCTAAACAAGCAACATCTCGTAAAAAAATGATTGAAAAGTTAGATATAGAACAAATTAAACCATCGAGTAGAAGGTATCCAGCTATTATTTTCACTTCTGAACGGGAAGCAGGAGATCAAATATTAAATATCGAAAAATTATCCGCTACTATCGATGGTGAAGTATTATTTAATAATATCGACTTAAATTTAGATAAAGGAGATAAAATAATATTATTTTCAAAAGATTCAAGAGCAACTACTGCTTTCTATGAAATTGTTAGTGGTAAGTTAAAGCAAGATACTGGAAAGTTTCAATGGGGAGTAACTACTTCACAAAGTTATTTGCCTTTAGACAATGAGAAGTTTTTCGAAAAGAAAATGAGCTTAGTAGATTGGTTGCGTCAGTGGGCAAAAACGGAAGAAGAACGGGAAGAAGTTTTTATTCGTGGATTTTTAGGTAAAATGCTATTTAGTGGTGAAGAGGCTTTAAAAATGTGTGATGTTTTATCTGGAGGCGAAAAGGTTCGTTGTATGTTAAGCAGAATGATGATGATTCGTGCTAATGTTTTAAAACTTGATGAGCCTACAAATCATTTAGATCTAGAATCTATTACAGCTTTTAATAATACGTTGAAAAACTTTAAAGGAACTGTCATATTAACTACTCATGATCATGAGTTTGCACAAACTATTGGAAACAGAGTTGTGGAATTAACTCCTAAAGGGGTTATTGATCGTTACATGACCTTTGAAGAGTATATGAGTGATGATAAGATTAAAGAGATCCGAGCAAAAATGTATTCTTAAGTTAATCTTCATAGTTATGCTCGAAATTTTCTAATATAGCTTTAGCAATAATTTTTTCTTCATTTCGTATATACATTCTTATTTGCCCTGGAACTCCAGCTGCAAAACCACTTAATATTCCACTTTGATGATCGTCTCTAATTATAGGGTTGATTCCTAATTCATTTAAACTATTAATTAAAGGCTGTGCTTCAATTATAGACCCAGTAAATATGCGAGTTGTTTTTTTATCATTATTCATGACTTTTGTTTTTAATTTAATACTAAAAGTATAAATTTTTAATTGAGAAATTTTTAGAGTTTTACTAAAAACAAGAGTATTAGGTATTATAGGTTTCTATAAACAACATAGTATTACTTAATTTATTGATATTAAAAAGATATAAGCATTTAAGCTCATATAAAATAAAGCAGGTAAGGAAACTAAAATGCCATCTTTTAATTTTAATCTTACTAGAAATCCTGCTAGCATAAGCAATGCAAGGCCTAAAGATGAAATAATTAATAATGGATTAAATACAAATCCAACCATTAAACCTGTTGCACCTAAAAATTGTAACATTATGATTATTAGACCAAATTTTTCTAAACCAAATCGTTTGAATTCCATTTCCATTTTTGATGATTTAAAATAGTAGATGGTATAAGCAAAAAAAGAGAAACTTGATATAAGAACACATATTTTATCTATGTCCATACTTTTTTATTGTATCCATTCTAATGGTATGTTTTTAAATGCTATAAAAGCACATAAAATTAAAAGGATTAGAGAAGGAAGGTGTTTCGCAAAAGGGTTTTTTATTTTAAAATGAAAACATTGAGCGGCTAACATAAATAACCCCATAAGAACAGATGGATAAAAAATTAATGATGGATACCAAATACCTGCAACTATCAAAGTAGCTAGAGATATTTTACTCACTCCAACAAAATTTCGGCTTAGGTCGTTTAAACCAAAACTTTTAAATTCTTTCAAGACATTATGAAATCTAAAAACCCATACATAAGCAACAGATATTGCTACAGTTAGTTGTGCTAAAATTATTAATTCTTCCATTGTTTTTATTTTTTACTTTTATATTATTTAACTATTGCAATACGTTTTTATACTCCAAGGTTATGAAATTTTTAATGCATTCTAGTTAGGCACTCAAATCTAAAATAAAATTATATAGGAACACTTATATAATGGATAAATTATCTACAGAAGATTAAATTTGGCAAATTCTCTTTGTGTTGTCTAATCGTCATTTTTGCTGTTTGGATTTCTTTTGTTAGCTGCTTTAATTGCGAAAACAAACCCAAATCCAAAAAGAAGTGTTATTAAGCCTGCGAAATATGGTATTAAATCAATCATCTTTGGTCTTGTTAATTAGTTTAAGATAAATTCCAAATGCTAATATTGACGGAACCCATAGTCCAATAAAAGTTCCATCTGCTTTGTTTCCTTGAAAATAAAGTATTTCAGAAAATATCAATGATAACATTGCTGAAATAAATAGTAATATGTCGGTGACTGTAAATTTTTTAAACATTTTTTTATTTTTTATACTTAACACGAAAGTATTAATAATTTTTAAATATACATTATAAATGTTAAATAAAAAACTAGTATTGTTAAACAATGTATTTTAAAATTAGGATTATATAAGAATCTAATACTTTACTTTTTTTAAACTTTAATAGAACTCAAGTAAAATTTATATTAACATCTATTATTTAAGGACTAATTAATGAGTTTTTAAATTAAAAAAAATTAAGTACTGAACTCCTGAATTTGAATAGTAGTAATTCTACTCAAAAAAAATAGATAATCTCTTAGCATGTCCATAAAGAGTTATAATGGTCTTGGATTACAAGCCCTAGTATTCTATTAATTTTTTGTATGGTGTGTTTTATGAGATTTGTCATAGACTAAACCAAATTGAATTTTTTTTATTTCATTTTATGAAACTTGTATCTGACAAATAAAAAAAAACTCGTAAAATATTGATATCAATATTATTACAAGTTTATTAAGTACCGAGAATGGGAGTCGAACCCACACGTTCATAAGAACACATGGCCCTCAACCATGCCTGTCTACCAATTCCAGCACCTCGGTATAAAATTACTTTTTTGAAACTAAAAAGTCGAGGCATAATGCTCGACTTTTTTAGTGACCTGGCTGGGGCTCGAACCCAGGACCACCTCCTTAAAAGGGAGGTGCTCTACCAACTGAGCTACCAGGTCGTCATTCTAACAATTAAGTTTTTCTCTGAATGCGGGTGCAAATATACTATCATTATTTTTATATTTCAAAGCAATTTTAAGTTAAATTTGAAAAATAATTCTCTTGCTTCATTATGAAACAATTAGATCTCTAAACTAAAAATGAAAATAATTTTAATAGGTTATATGGGTAGTGGAAAAACTACCATTGGGAAACATTTATCTGAAGTATTGGACTATAAATTTATAGATTTAGATCAAGCCGTTGAAAATGAAGAGCAACAAACTATATCTGAATTATTTTCAAAAAAAGGAGAAATCTATTTTAGGAAAAAAGAAAGAACGATTTTAGAAAAAATACTAAGCAGTAATACCAATATAGTTTTAGCGATAGGTGGAGGTACTCCTTGCTTTGGAGATACTATGAGTTTTATAAAATCTTCAAAAGATACCATAAGCATATATTTAAAATCATCTCATAATGAATTGACCGACAGACTTTTTAATAAAAGATTAAAGAGGCCATTAATCGCTCACATTACTTCTCCAGAATTATTAAACGATTTTATAAAAAAACATCTTTTTGAAAGATCTTATTTTTACAATCAATCTGAAATAAAACTGTCAACTGATAATTTAACTATTGCAACGGTGGTATCAGAAATTAATAAAGAAATAAAAAATTATTCCAATCGAGCAAAATAATTTTCTTTTTCAAAAACAACAGTTATATTTTCATTTATGGATGTAGAAAGAGAAATACCTTTAAAATCAACTTTTACAGGGTATTTTTTATGATTTCTATCTACTAATACAACCGTATTAAACTGTTTAAGCGGTACCTCTAGAAAATGTTTAATCCCATAAATTAAAGTAGTACCAGAATGCAAAACATCGTCAACTAAAACCAATGACTTGTTCTTATATTCTTCAGGTTTTAAGGAAGTTTTTATTGGATTTATTGGGATTTTTTTATTAATAATTACTTTACACATCGTAATTTTAATTGATGATGTTTTTTCAATTTCTTTTTTTATTTTCTGAGCAAATAAAAAACCATTCTCATAAATACCAGCAATAATAACTTCCTTTTCTGAAACATTATTTTCATATATCTGATATGCAATTCGTCTTATTTTATGATCGATTTGTTTTTTATTCAGTATAATATTGTCTGCTGGAGTCATTAGAGAAAGTTTTTTCAAAGATAGTAAAAGAGAGTTTAATCATCGGAAGGAGATTCTGTAAAATCTTCTAAATCTCTTCGGTCTTTTTTACTAGGTCTGCCAGTTCCTTTTTTGCGATAATAATCTTTAGCGTATTTAAGTAATTCTGTTTTTTCAAAAGCTTCTTTTGGAGTGATATCATTTCTATAGATACCCACTAATTTAGCTCCCACTCTGTTAGGAGGTAGATCAAGAACTTGTAGTTGATAATGTATTTGATTAATTCTAACTTCTATAGTGTCTCCAGGATAGACATCTCTTGAAGGTTTTACAGATTTTTCACTTATTTTAACAGCACCTTTTTTACAAGCTTGAGTTGCTATAGTTCTGGTCTTATAATAACGAACACACCATAAATATTTATCTACCCTCATTTGCTAAATTGATGTTAATCTGGAATGTAAAAATACAGTAAAATCGTATCTTTGTTACTTGAAAAAAATAAAAATGAGAAAAATTAAATTTTTAATACCAATTGTTACGTTATTCATTGTGATGTTTTCGTGTAATGATGACGATGATAATGGGATAATAATTATACCACCACTTGAAAGGAGTGATGAAGTTATAGTTGCAAAAGAAGAGGTTGAGGAGTATTTAGAAACACATTTTTACAATTATGAAGAATTTGCAAATCCACCTATTGGTTTTAATTATACAATCCGTTTTGATACCATTTCAGAAGAAAATTCTTCTAAAATACCATTGATGAGTCAAGTTAGCTTTAAGATGGTAACTGATCTTATTGATGAAAGTGTTATTTATAAGTTATATTATTTAAATGTAAGACAAGGTGGGGGTGAAAGGGCAGAGTTTTCAGATTTAGTAACCTTAAGTTATGAAGGATCAATATTAAAAGACAATATCACGTTCGATTCATCTATTTCACCAATAACATTCGATTTAACACAAGTAATTAAAGGCCTTCAAGCAACTGTAGTAGAATTTAACGGAGCTACTGGATTTACAGAAAACTCAGATGGTACATTAACTTTTGATGATTATGGAATCGGTGCTGTTTTTATACCTTCTGGTTTAGGCTATTATAACACACCTCCAATTGGAAGTATTATAGAGTTTTATGACCAATTAATATTTACATTTCAATTGTATTCCAATGAAAAGTCTGATCAAGACTTTGACACAATTTTATCGTCTTTTGAGGATTTAAATAATAATAAGAATGAGTTAGATGATGACACTGATGGTGATGGAATTCCAAATTTTGCCGATGGAGATGATGATAATGATGGTAGGTTAACAAAGTTTGAGGTTATGGCTAAAGAATATGAATTAAGCCCTGGTGAACCAGATCCTGTATTTGAAGAGAACGAAATTGAAATGCAGCGTAAAATTAACAGCGAAACTGGGGTAGTTACTTTATACACTGTTGTATTTAAAGATGAAAATAATGATGGAGTTCCAGATTATTTGGACAGTGAAATATAGAAATAAATAGTTAAGTGTATAAAAAAGCCTCGAAATTCGAGGCTTTTTTATTTGCGTAAAAAATAATCTGTTTATTTTCTGTCAATAACTTTTAATACTGCTTTACAAATTGCATTCGCATTCAAACCATACTTTTCCATTAATTGTTCTGGAGTTCCAGATTCTCCAAAAGTATCTTGCGTAGCTACAAATTCTTGGGGAGTTGGATTGTTTGTTGCTAATACTCTAGCAACACTTTCTCCTAAACCACCTAAAAAGTTATGTTCTTCTGCAGTAACAATACATCTAGTTTTAGACACACTATTTAATATAGCTTCATCATCAAGCGGTTTAATAGTATGAATGTTTATTACTTCTGCGGAAATACCTTGTTCATTTAATGTCTCTGCAGCCTGTAAAGCTTCCCAAACTAAATGTCCTGTAGCAACTATAGTAACATCTTTTCCTTCTTGTAGTTTTAAAGCTTTACCAATTTCAAAAATTTGATTTTCTGGAGTGAAATTAGCAACCTTTGGTCTTCCAAACCTTAAATAAACAGGGCCATTATAGGATGCTATGGCAATAGTTGCTGCTTTTGTTTGGTTATAATCACAAGTATTTATTACGGTCATGCCTGGAAGCATTTTCATTAAACCAATATCTTCTAGTATTTGATGTGTAGCTCCATCTTCTCCTAAAGTTAATCCAGCATGAGATGCACAAATTTTTACATTTTTACCACTATAAGCAATAGATTGGCGTATTTGGTCATAAACTCTTCCTGTTGAGAAATTTGCAAAAGTTCCTGTGAAAGGAATTTTACCTCCAATGGTCATCCCAGCAGCAATACCAATCATATTTGCTTCAGCAATACCAATTTGAAAGAAACGTTCAGGATGATTTTTTTTAAAATCATCCATTTTTAAGGATCCAATTAAATCTGCACAAAGAGCAACTACATTTTTATTGGATTTCCCTAATTCAGTCAGTCCGTCCCCAAATCCTGATCTAGTATCTTTTTTTCCAGTGTCTATATATTTTTTCATATGGTTTTCTCTAATTATAGCTTTAATAATCACCTAAAGTTTCAGGGTTTTGTGCTAATGCATTTTCTAATTGTTCGTCATTTGGTGCCTTTCCGTGCCATGCATGAGTGTGCATCATAAAATCGACGCCATTACCCATAACAGTATGTAACAAAACACAAATTGGTTTTCCTTTTCCTGTTTTTTCTTTAGCCAATTTCATTCCACTAAAAATAGCTTCCAAATCATTTCCATTTTCAATATCAATTACTTCCCAATTAAAAGCTTCAAATTTTGCTCTTAAGTCTCCCAATGGAAGTACCGTATCTGTTGCGCCGTCAATTTGTTGTTTGTTGTAATCTATGGTCACTATTAAATTGTCAATATTTTTTCCTGCAGCATACATTATAGCTTCCCAATTTTGTCCTTCCTGTAATTCTCCATCACCACATAAAGTATAAATTAGATGCGAATCATTATTTAGTTTTTTGGTTTGCGCTGCTCCGATGGAAGCAGAAATTCCTTGTCCTAAAGAACCTGAAGCAATTCTAATTCCTGGTAACCCTTCATGGGTAGTAGGATGTCCTTGTAATCGGGTATTTAGCAATCTGAAAGTTTTTAGCTCTTTAATAGGAAAATAACCTGATCGAGCTAAAACACTATAAAAAACTGGTGAAATGTGGCCGTTTGATAAAAAGAAAAGGTCTTCATCTTTTCCGTCCATATCAAAAGATAGATTTCGCTCTAATATTTCTTGGTAAAGAGCTACAAAAAATTCGGCACACCCTAGAGAACCTCCTGGGTGTCCTGAGTTTACTTTATGTACTTGACGTAAAATATCTCTTCTTACTTGTACAACTAAATCATTTAAGTGATTAATATCTGGCATATTGTTTTTTTTCTGGGTCAAAAGTAGCCTTTTGATTTTCCTGTTCAAAATGTAATTCAATTCAGTTATTAACCATTTACGGTATTTAGTTAACAGAAATATAATAAATTTGTTAAAAGGAAATTATACTTTCTACTTCTACTCCTTTAAACCACAAATCATTTTATATTTGCTTTTCTTATTAGTTCAGATAGGAAACCTAAAATACTATAATGCAATTCGATTTAAAAGCAACTGATACTTCAACCTTAGCAAGAGCTGGTTCTATTACTACTGATCACGGTGTTATCGAAACACCAATTTTTATGCCTGTAGGTACTGTAGGAACCGTTAAAGGTGTACACCAAAGAGAATTAGAGAAAGATATTAATCCAGATGTTATATTAGGTAATACGTATCACTTATACCTAAGACCACAAACTACAATTTTAGAAAAAGCTGGAGGACTTCATAAATTTATTAATTGGAATCGTAATATTCTTACCGATAGTGGAGGATATCAGGTTTATTCTCTTTCTGCTAATAGAAAAATTAAAGAAGAAGGAGTTAAATTTAAGTCACATATTGATGGCAGTTATCATACGTTTACACCAGAAAATGTAATGGAAATACAGCGTGCAATTGGTGCAGATATTATCATGGCATTTGATGAATGTACTCCTTATCCTTGCGATTATCAATATGCGAAAAGATCGATGCATATGACCCATCGCTGGTTGGAACGCTGTATAACTCATCTAGACAAAACTCCTTTAAAGTATGATTATGGACAAACATTTTTTCCAATTGTTCAAGGCAGTACTTATAAAGATTTAAGAAAACAATCAGCCGAATATATCGCATCAGTTGGCGCAGAAGGAAATGCAATTGGAGGACTTTCTGTTGGAGAACCTGCCGAAGAGATGTACGAAATGACTGCTGTTGTTACAGAAATTCTTCCAAAGGATAAACCTAGGTATCTAATGGGTGTTGGAACCCCTATTAATATATTGGAAAATATTGCTTTGGGTATCGATATGTTTGATTGTGTAATGCCAACTAGAAATGGTAGAAATGGAATGCTTTTTACAGCTTTTGGTTCTATGAATATTAAGAATAAAAAATGGGCAGATGATTTTTCTGAAATTGATTCAATGAATATTACTTGGGTTGATACCGCATACAGTAAAGCCTACTTACGCCATCTTTTTACAGTTAACGAAATGTTAGGTAGGCAAATAGCAACGATCCATAATCTCGGATTCTATTTATGGTTGGTTCGTGAAGCTAGAAAGCATATATTAGCTGGAGACTTTGGAGTTTGGAAAAGTAAGATGGTAAAACAAATGGATAATAGATTGTAATAAATGTTAAGCATACTCGATAAATATATATTAAAAAGATATATAGGTACTTTTGCCTTATTATTGTTGCTTTTTATACCGATTGGAATCACTGTTAACCTAGCAGAAAAGATTGATAAAATTTTACAAAATGAAGCTCCCTTCTTAGAGGTAGTTGAATATTATATTTATTTTACGATTTATTTTGCTAATTTATTATTTCCATTATTTTTATTTCTTTCCGTAATTTGGTTTACTTCAAAACTAGCCAATAATACCGAAGTAATTGCATTTTTAAGCAGTGGCGTTTCTTATTATCGGTTTCTACGACCATATTTTATTGGAGCAACAATTGTTTGTATTGGGGCTTTAATAATGGGAATGTATCTGGCTCCTTTGGCAAGTAAGGGGTTTAATGAGTTTATATTTAAGTATATAAAAAAAGGTAAAAATGATAGAACTCAAACCAATGTGTATCGACAAATAAATGACAATGATTATATTTATGTAAGTTACTTTAATGTAAAGGATAAAACGGGCGAAAAATTTACTTTAGAACACTTTAATGGAAATCAGCTGGAATATAAAATTAAGGCAGATAAAATAATTTATAATGAAACTGATAGTACTTATACACTGTACAAATATTTAAAAAGAACCATTACTGAAAATGGAGATATATTAGCTTCTCAAGCTAAAAAAGACACTACTTTTAGTTTTGATTTAGAAGATTTAACTCCAGTGAAATATATAGCAGAAACTTTAAATTATACGGAGTTAAATACATTTATTGGAAGAGAAAAGAAAAGAGGTTCTTCCTATATTAATAGGTATGAAATGGTGCGATTTAAGCGGTGGAGTTTGCCTATATCTGCCTATATATTAACCATAATAGCAGTAGCTGTTTCTTCTGTTAAAAGAAGGGGAGGAATGGGAGTTAATTTGGCTATTGGAATGGGTATAGGTATGATTTTTATTTTTTTCGATAAAATATTTGGAACGATGGCTGAACAGAGTGATTTTTCTCCTATTGTAGCTAGTTGGTTTCCTAATTTTATATTTGCAATATTGGCGATATATTTACTTCGAAATGCAAAACGATAAGCTTTTAAATTATTTTCATTTACATTTTATTGTCTTTATTTGGGGCTTTACGGCCGTATTAGGTGATTTAATTACGATAGAAGCAGTTCCATTGGTCTGGCACCGTATGTTGTTGGGATCTCTTTTTGTTTTGATTTATATAATTTACAACAAAGGAGTGCTAAAAGTTTCTTTGCGTTCCCTAATTAAATTTGCTTTTGTGGGATTATTAATAGCCTTGCATTGGTTAGCATTTTTTAGTGCAGTTAAAGTTTCTAATGTTTCAATAACCCTAGCGATGATGTCTACAGGAGCCTTTTTTGCTTCATTTTTAGAACCTATTTTTTTTAAAAGAAAAATTATTGGTTATGAGGTAATATTTGGATTAATTGTGATTATGGGATTGTATATAATTTTTAAAGTTGAATCAGCATATTTGTCAGGAATACTTCTTGCCTTATTAGCTTCTTTTTTAGGAACTTTGTTTTCAATATTTAATGGTATGATGGTAAAAAGTCACAATGCAACTGTAATTTCGTTTTACGAATTATTATTTGGTTTAGTTTTTATTACCCTATACATATTATTTACAGATGGGTATGATAATACTTTCTTTATTTTATCTGGAAGCGATTGGACCTATTTAATAATTTTAGCTTCTATTTGCACCGCTTACGCTTTTATAGCCTCTGTTCATGTTATGAAATGGATAAGCCCATACACAGTAATGCTTACTACAAATATGGAACCTGTTTATGGGATTTTATTAGCACTATTAATTTTAGGTGAAAAAGAATATATGAGTCCTGCTTTTTATTTAGGGGCTATAATTATTTTGATAACTGTAGTCATAAACGGAATTATTAAAACAAGAAAAAAAGATTGATTGTTTACAAACAATATCCTTTATATTTGTGAACTATTATTCAAATAATACAAAATATATACTATGGAATATCTTGACTTTGAATTACCCATTAAAGAACTAAATGAGCAATATGAAAAAGCTTGTGCAATTGGAACTGAAAGTAATGTTGATGTTTCTAATACTTGTGCTCAAATCAAAAAAAAATTAGACGAAACTAAAAAAAATATCTATAAAAATTTAACTCCTTGGCAACGAGTTCAATTGTCTCGTCATCCAAATAGACCTTATACTTTAGATTATATAAAAGCCATTTGTGGATCTTCTTTTTTAGAGTTACACGGAGATCGAAATTTTAAAGATGACAAGGCAATGATTGGTGGTCTGGGGAAAATTGGTGATCAAACATTTATGTTTATCGGTCAACAAAAGGGATATAACACTAAAACAAGACAGTATAGAAATTTTGGAATGTCTAATCCTGAAGGATATCGAAAAGCATTGAGGTTAATGAAATCTGCTGAAAAATTTGGGATACCTGTAGTTTCTCTTATTGATACACCAGGTGCTTATCCTGGACTTGAAGCAGAAGAAAGAGGACAAGGAGAAGCAATAGCGAGAAATATTATAGAAATGACCCGTCTTAAAGTGCCTATTATTGTTGTAATTATTGGTGAGGGTGCTAGTGGTGGTGCTTTAGGTATTGGAGTTGGTGATAAAGTTTTAATGCTTGAAAACACATGGTATTCTGTGATCTCTCCAGAAAGTTGTTCTTCTATACTTTGGAGAAGTTGGGAGTATAAAGAACAGGCTGCAGAAGCTTTAAAACTAACTGCTACCGATATGAAAAAAGAAAAATTAATCGATATAATCGTAAGAGAACCTCTTGGAGGAGCGCATAGTAATCGTGAAAAAACATTTCAAATTGTTTCAAATGCAATTACAAAGGAATACAAAGAATTAAAGAACTTATCCCCAAAAGAATTGGTTAAAATTAGAATGAAAAAATATTCAGAAATGGGTGTCTTTAATTCCTAGTTTGATCATTAACAAAGCTTTATAGAAATCCGATAAATATTTTTCGGATTTTTTTATGCTTATGAACAATTTATTATAGTTTTTAACAGCTAAATTGTTAATGAATGGTTAACTTAGATTAATGCTTTTATATAACCGAACCTTACAATTTTATTTAAATTCGCTTTATGGAAAAACTCAAATCTCAATCTTCTTATTCTAAAAAGCAAAGCCAGGTTATTTCGTTAGAGAAAGGAAAGATACCTCCACAAGCAATTGACTTAGAAGAGGTTGTGATTGGAGCGATGATGATTGATAAACGAGGAGTGGATGAGGTCATAGATATTTTACATCCGGAGGTTTTTTATAATTCTGCCCATCAAAAAATTTTCGAAGCCATTTTTATGCTATTTAAAGAAGGGCTACCAATTGACTTATTAACTGTTTCAGCAAAATTAAAAAATTTAAAAAGTCTTGATTTAATTGGAGGTGATTTTTACCTCATTCAGTTAACTCAAAAGGTTTCTTCTTCAGCTCATATTGAATTTCATGCTAGGATCATTATTCAAAAATACATTCAGCGAAGTTTGATTAAAATTTCGAATGAAATAATTGAAGATTCCTATAATGAAAGTACCGATGTTTTTGACTTGCTAGATACAGCTGAATCTAAATTATATGAAATTACTCAAGGGAATATAAAAAAATCAACTATAAGTGCACAAGATCTTGTAATTGAAGCAAAGAAAAAAATTGAAGAAATTGCTAATAAGGACGGTTTATCTGGTATTCCATCTGGATTTACAAAATTAGATAATTTAACTTCTGGATGGCAACCTAGTGATTTAATTATTATTGCTGCTCGTCCAGGTATGGGTAAAACAGCTTTCTCATTATCAATGGCTCGTAATATTTCTGTATTGCATAATATTCCGGTAGCATTCTTTTCTTTAGAGATGTCATCAATTCAATTAATTACTCGTTTAATTTCCTCAGAAACAGGATTGAGTTCAGAAAAACTAAGAACAGGAAACCTTGAAAAGCACGAATGGGAACAATTAAACGTCAAAGTTAAAAGTCTTGAGAAAGCGCCATTATTTATTGATGATACGCCATCGCTGTCAATTTTTGATTTAAGAGCAAAAGCTAGAAGGTTAGCTTCACAACATAAAATAAAAATGATAATGGTAGATTACCTTCAATTGATGACTGCTGGGGGTGGTCAAAAAGGCGGTAATCGTGAACAAGAAATCTCTACCATTTCAAGAAACCTGAAAGCACTGGCCAAAGAATTAAATATTCCAGTAATAGCATTGTCACAGCTTTCTCGTGCAGTTGAAACTAGGGGAGGAACCAAACGACCATTGCTTTCTGATTTAAGAGAATCTGGTGCGATAGAACAAGATGCAGATATTGTTTCGTTTATTTACAGACCTGAATATTATAAGATTGACGAATGGGATGACGATGAACATAGTCCTACTGAAGGTCAAGGAGAGTTTATAGTTGCAAAACATCGTAATGGTGGTTTGGATGAAATTAGATTAAAATTCATAGGACATTTAGGAAAGTTCGAAGATTTAGACGATTTTAATTTTTCTAATGAATTTCATTCAAGAATGAATGCTGCTGCAAATGATGATACATTCAAAGAAAATCCTTCTGCATCGCCAGATGAAGCTTTTGGTAGTTCTATGAATAGCGATTTGCCATCTGGCAATGATGATGATGTTCCTTTTTAATTATTTATTAGAAGACTAATTATTCTTTTCAAAAATTTATGTTAAATAGTTCTTTTTAAGTCCTTAGTTACTATTATGACTTGAAATTTGTCTGTATATTAGCTTTATGAGGCATCTTTATATTTTATTATTTATCCTTCTATTTAGTGTTCCAGTTTCAGCATCTTACATACTTATACCTATGGATGCTGAAAGTCAGGCGGAACACCTAAAAGCTTATGGAATTACCTATTGGACTCTTGAAAAACAAT
>Ga0257120_1000136_pt1 | contig 57626 bp, 53 predicted proteins | sample SI106_10metaG_FD_190153 | JGI IMG/M metagenome (GOLD analysis project Ga0257120, IMG submission 190153) | Marine microbial communities from Saanich Inlet, British Columbia, Canada - SI106_10 | ecosystem: Environmental > Aquatic > Marine > Inlet | place: Canada: British Columbia | collected...
TTCGCCATAGCTTGGCTAATTTTGGGCGCTTACTGTCTAAGCTTGCCAGGTAGGTGGGTGTCAGGGATAGCAGGGTTGCTTCGAGTAATGAGCAGAGGAATGAAACCCCAAGTGCCAGGCTTATATAGAGGACTAACATAAGCATTTTGTGGGACTCCTAGAACTCTTCGTTTGGATGCGAGAAATTGGGACCGCCCAGCAGATTAATGTAAACAGCGGCAAAGTTTAGACCCCTTTAAGGCTCAGGTAGATAACTTTATTTGGAAATCTTACATAAGCCATGTAATCCTGCCAACAGTCACCAGTTAAGTTTTCTCAAAGAAATCGGTGATAGAGCTCGATGGATTGGTGATAAATAGATTCAAAGTGGCGCTTTGCCTCAATGGATAACTTTTCACCTGTATATTCAGTTTTCCAGAGCCGTTTAGCCCGATCCATTGTTATATTAAACCTTTCTTCGACAAAGTCTTGTGACTCATGATATCGATCAAACACAAAAACTTTATCGACTCGTAATTCTCCATTTACGTGGGTGAATTTGTACTGATCTATATAATGACTGACATTCTTAATGGTTAGATTTTCGTCACCAAGGATAAAGTGCTCGAGCGAAGGTATAGGAGTCTGTTTACGAAGCTGGTTATAAAGACTTACTACCTGATCAAAAGGATTACGCAAAACTACAAACTTATAGTAGTCATCAATGTTCAGAAATTGATCATATTCAGAAATAAAGCTATGAGTATGACCACCCTGACCCTTAATTTTATTAGCAAAATGACCATGCACACTGAAGTGCTCATAGGCCAGGTCCTCGAGCTGGCTTTCATTCACATCCTTCAGATAACTGCTCACAATCGCATGCTCTAAACTTGATCCCCCTGTTTTTGGAATATGGACAAGTAGGTGTTTGTTAGGGAAAAACATAGCAGCACTCTAGCCGTCATCGACCTTTGGAGGTTTAAGTTATATTCGTCAGATTTGGCGAGATGCAGTAGACTGTTTTGGTTCTATTATGCATCAGCAAACACAGCGTTTATCGGTAGATTATAGGGTAAAAGGGTATGCATAGACGAGATAGGATTTAGTTGTTGCTGGGGTGGTAAATTGGTACGACCGAGTGGATTCGAACCACCGACCCCCACCATGTCAAGGTGGTGCTCTAACCAACTGAGCTACGGTCGTATATCAATTTACTTCTCATCCACTCTAAACTGGGTTGACTGAGACTCAGCTTGTGGAGTCGCGCATTATACTGGAAAAATTAGCTGAATCATCTGTTATTTCCAATGGGACGCTCTGGCAAGCTAAGAATTTGACTCCCACCTTCTGCCCTGACTCGATGTCAACCTAGTTAAATCATTTGATCACAGGTAGTGGCAGATAAAGCAAACTATGCTTAATAGGTGATTTGGCCAATGGCCTAGGCCAACATTACTCACTTTTAAATAGCTCTGAACGGTCAGTACTTAGGTAATAGACAGAGGACGGCTGTTAGGAAGCTAGACTTTTCTCACGCAACTTTACCAGCTGATCGCGGGTCTGAGCTGCCTCTTCAAATTCGAGGTTGCGGGCATGGAGATGCATCTTGTCTTCCAGCCGATTTATCTCCTTGGCAAAGTCTTTAACCGACGTAAAGGCGTCCATATTATAGGCTGCATCAGCCTCGGCCACTTTGCGATCCCGTTTATTCTTGCCGGTGGCTGCATAGGCGCCTTCCATAATATCGGCAACGCCTTTGATAATACTCTTAGGGGTTATGCCATGTTGGCTATTGAAGGCAATTTGCATCTCTCGGCGGCGTTCTGTCTCATCCATTGCCCGTTGCATGGAACCTGTGACTTTGTCTGCATAGAGGATGGCCTTACCTTCAAGGTGTCGTGCCGCACGACCAATAGTCTGGATTAACGAGGTATCTGAGCGCAGAAAACCCTCTTTATCCGCATCAAAAATGGCAACCAGAGACACCTCTGGCATGTCCAGCCCCTCGCGAAGCAGGTTAATGCCCACCAATACATCAAACTCCCCCAGGCGCAGGTCGCGAATAATCTCTACCCGCTCCACTGTATCTATATCCGAATGCAAATAGCGCACACGCACGCTGTGCTCGTCAAGATACTCGGTTAAATCCTCGGCCATACGCTTGGTAAGCACTGTGATCAGAATACGCTCATTTTTCGATGCTCTGACGCGAATTTCAGAAAGTATATCGTCCACCTGAGTCAGCGCGGGCCTAAGCTCAATCACTGGATCCAGCAACCCTGTGGGCCGCACCACCTGCTCCACTATCTGGCCCGCATTGGCCTCTTCATAGCGGCTGGGAGTGGCAGATACAAAAATCATTTGTGGGGCTATGCCTTCCCACTCATCAAAGCGCAGTGGTCGGTTATCTAGCGCCGATGGCAGCCTAAAGCCGTACTCCACCAATGTCTCTTTACGGGAGCGATCGCCCTTGTACATGGCGCCCAGCTGGGGCACTGAGACATGGGATTCGTCAATTATCATCAGGGCATTGTCAGGCAGATAATCAAATAATGTGGGTGGCGGCTCGCCGGCCAGACGGCCCGACAGATAGCGGGAGTAATTCTCGATACCATTGCAGTAGCCCAGCTCACGCATCATCTCAGTGTCGTAGCGCACCCGCTCACCCAGACGCTGAGCCTCGACCAGCTTATCGACCGAGCGCAGCTGCTCAAGGCGGATCACCAGCTCATCTTGAATCTTATCTGCCGCCTCCAGCACCTTCTCTCTGGGAGTAACATAATGGGACTTTGGATAAATGGTAAATCTGGGAACCTTGCGCAGCACCTCGCCCGTTAAGGGGTCAAATAAGGTGAGGTTATCCACCTCCTCATCAAATAACTCGATGCGCAGCGCCTCGTAGTCCGAGTCGGCCGGGTACACATCAATCACATCTCCCCGCACCCTGTAGGACGAGCGATCAAAATCCACGTCATTGCGCTTATATTGCAACTCGGCCAGACGCCGCAGAATATCGCGCTGATCAATCTGCTCACCGCGGGACAGGTGCAATACCATCTTTAAGTAGGAGGATGGGTCGCCCAGACCATAGATGGCCGATACTGTGGCCACCACAATCACATCCTGACGCTCCATCAACGACTTGGTGGCCGATAGCCGCATCTGCTCAATATGGGAGTTTACCGAGGCATCTTTCTCGATAAAGGTATCAGATGAGGGTACATAGGCCTCGGGCTGATAATAGTCGTAGTAGGAGACAAAGTACTCGACCGCATTGTTAGGGAAAAACCCCTTAAATTCGCCATAGAGCTGGGCCGCCAGAGTTTTATTGTGTGCCAGCACAATGGTCGGCCGCTGCACCTCTTCAATGACCTTGGCCACGGTAAAGGTCTTACCTGAGCCGGTTACCCCGAGTAATGTCTGCCCCGCCAACCCATTGCTCAGGCCCTCCACTAGGCCCTTAATCGCCTCGGGCTGATCACCGGCAGGCGAATAGTCGCTAACTACCTTAAAAGGCCTAATAGGACGTATTTTGGTCTCACTCAGCAAGGTGCAATACCTTTTAGTTGCGGAGATGCCTGCCTGCAGACATCATTAAAAAACTCGGCGTTCTTTTGGTTTAGCGTCTCTATAAGCGCAGTCACACCGTTCTTCTCGATAATATCCCGGTATTCATGCTTCTTGATGGAGACATAGGTAATACCCTTAAACCGCACATCCACCGCCTTCCAGTTCGCGTTATCTGTACGTTTGATCAGCAGATCCAGATTGAGATCTAGAAGGATCGGGGACTGCATGCGCACCTGCACCCAACCCAGAGTGCCCTGCTGGTTCACCACCACATCCACCACATCAAAAATTTGCGCGGTGTAGTGCTCTAGCCCCTCAAAAGCATATCGCATTAGGGTGCGGTCCACTGCCGCCACAAGGCTGCTCTGCTCGACCGGCGCCAGGGCCAAAAACCGCGGTTTGCCAATTAAAGCACTGGTGGTTGAAGCCACATCCCAGCTCGACTTCACCCTGGTATTAATGAAATCTGCATAGGCGCTGGGGTTTTGCAGATACATGGCCTGATTCTCAGATAGTTCCTGAGTCACCGCCTGAAATAGCGGCGTAAACTGGCTGGCAATTGTCTGTTCAACCTCCAAGGGCAGATTAGCAGCCAACGGCGCTGACAGGCCGAGGGCAAAGCTGAAATAAATGACTTTGGAGATAGTCTTGGCAATCATATGCATATAGCTGAGGACTCCGACAGTAGCAAAAATTAAGGTTAACAGAGGCCTACTGATCAGTATTCAGCTCTCAATCCAAACGTTAACTCAGTTAGAAATGGGCCGTTAACTGCCGCTCACTGGCTTATCCGAACCATGAACTGGATCAATAAATGTTAATAACCGCAGTTTAGACTGTTTAGCTTTGTCTGCAAGCGTCAAACACTGATTATTGATCAACACGCCAAGCTCTGTGTATGAGCCCAGATAACGTGAGAAATTGTTGACTCCTATGTGCGAGCTGCCTAAAATGCGCGGCACAAAGACGCTACACGATTCCGCCTTAGCTCAGTTGGTAGAGCAAATGACTGTTAATCATTGGGTCGCTGGTTCGAGCCCAGCAGGCGGAGCCAAATACCAAAAAGGCTGCACACTGTGCAGCCTTTCTATTACAGACGATAAACCTATTTATCGCATGCCATGATTTGGCTTTGGCTTCGTTTTGTTACTTTTTCATCTAGCACTGACGAACCGCTCTGGATAACCGAGCAATACCATTGCGCTGGTAACGTATCAATTTGTGGGTGCCTGCAGAGCGACGGGATACCGGCCCACCCTTTCGCCGCTCCTGTCTTTGCGTATCGGCAAAAAAAGTAGCCATTTCTTTCACATCTTGGGGCTCACTGCCCGAGGGACTGAGTAGCTCTCTAAAGATAGGAATCGAACCCTTAACATTCATATCACGCCTAAACTCATTGACCGGCTCGGGGCTGGTGTAGGTATAGTAGTAGGCATCCGACACCCGTCGATAATTGAGGAGTCCCGCGGCAATATCTGCACAGGCAAATGCAGAGAACCTCCCCTCCGCGATTAGATCGACAAGCGCCCTGTACTCAGACGAAGACTCAAAGTCGGGAGTGCTACTTAGGCCATGCTTGCGGGGATTTTGGCAACAAGCCCACTTACCCGCCACCGATCGTGGGCCCGTTGATCTAAACGTGTTACAGCGATTTGTAAGGCTCCTACGATGGTTCATAGTCAAGCGACAGAACCCCCTTCACAGACTGCTTTGACTCAAGTGCTGCCAGTTCAAGGTCCATACGCTTAATTAGGCGTGACTTATAGTCTATGGAATCGATACTCCTCTGAAGATGCCTCATCGTTTGGTGCTGACGGTGAATCAGATCATCCACCAACTTGATGTGCTTGACCGCATCCTTAAAGGCCCTAACCCGAAGATCGGATAGGGTCAGCTTCGACTCGGCGAGGATTTCATCAATCCACACCGCTTCATCCTTGTCCGCGCGGCCATCCAAATAACGTTCAAGGACCTCTGATACCTTACGGTTATCATACGTCTCAGTGTAGCTACCCGCCTTGGACAAAAGCCTCGCCATCAAGCGAATGCATCGCAAAATTGGACGAGCACAACAGCAGGCTACTCCACTCACGGAACCACTACTCAACCAACTACTTAGCAACTGTGATAACAGTATCAGGGGTTTAAGAAATAAAGTCCTGTTAAGACTCGGCTACGAAACAATGCGACGCCGATCAGAGCTCTGCGCGTTTAAGTTTAAAGATATCCTACAAACCCCGAACGGAAAACCGGCTATCCGGCTCAACTTCTCAAAGACAGATCAATTTAGGACGGGAAAGACACTACCGATCAGTAAAGAACTCTTTGGCGTATTACAAAAATGGAAGAGTATGATCAGCGGTGAAGGCTATATTCTAAGATCAATTAGCAGGCATGGGTATATTGGGATCAACCTACACCCAGCAAGTATAAACACCCTATTAAAAGTACTGCAAAAGGACTTGAAAATGGACTCCGATGAACAACCGCTCAGTGGTCATTTATTTAGAGTGGGTGAAGCACTTGATCTACTAGAGCAAGGCGAATCCTTGGAAAAGATAATGCTCAGAGGGGGATGGCAGACGGATTCGACTGCCATGTCATATCTTAGAAATTGGATCGTATGAAGTGGGGGCAAGAAGAGCCACAACGGTTAGTCGGCATAATTAAGCGCTTGCTTCAACTCAGTCGGCGGCTCGGGCAAATCCTTAAAAACCCTCCACCCTATTTTTGTGCTTGGAATAAGAACCGCCCAAGCTGTAACAAAAATCGCCACAAAATAAATATACAGGCTCTTATTCGAGACAAACCATTCCTCAAGCGCTCCCTTATAGGGCGCTATAACATTCGCATAGAAATCAACAGAAGCAGTTGCGCCGTGCATTATCTCCTCTTCACCACGAAATATAATCGATCCTACCCCTGAGAGGCCTGGCCGAACTCGCATTATAAGACCCTGAGTACTTTCCGAATAAGCCCCAAATGTTTGGGTAGTTAGTGGCCTTGGGCCGATAACACTCATATCACCAAAAAAGATATTCAACAGCTGCGGCAGCTCGTTTATCTTTGTTTTACGCAAAAACGTGCCAACTGGAAGCACTCTAGGATCACCCCTCATGGTAACCGTACCAGTACCAATGTTTGGGCTATTTTTCAGCATAGTCGCGAACTTAAACAGTTTGAATTTTTCACCACCCAGCCCGATACGTTCCTGTAGAAAGAATACCTCCCCCTCGCCAGTGAGTCTTAGCGTTATTACTATAGGCACCAACAGAGGAGAGAGTAGCAATAACGCTATCCCGGAAAATAAAACGTCAAAAAAACGATCCATTCTTACATCCTCTGATCTAAATATTTACCAGTCTCTTTATGCGCAAACTCAGGTAGGAGTCCAAAATACAATTTAACAATATCATCTTTGGTCCAAGTACCTTTATTCCTTAGAGCTTCAATTCCATTCATAAAATCGTCTAACTTCGTCTCATCAAAATCAGGCTGATTTTTAATAATCCCAACTGTATCAAAACGCTCCATGTCTAAATCTTCCTTGTCAGTAAAAAATTCCTCGAAGTCCTTTTCACCAGTTGTGTCACTTTTAAAAAAGTAACAAGGCCATTTTTTGTTGGCTATTAACTCATCCGTCCTATCTCTCGCCTCATCCTCGGATTCACATTCGTAAGGCTCGTAGCCATGCTCTCTCAAGTAACGGACAGCAATCTCTGAAAAAGTAATCAGATGTAATTTCTCACTAAGTTTAGGAAAGAAAATATCCCTATTGTCTCCAAGTAGCCCCGAGAGCAAACACAACTCCCCCGACTCTTGTGGTGTTACAAAGTAACGTCGAACATCATTCGGGGCTGAGAAAGGCTGTTTTTTTGCGAACCGCTGGTTAAATCCATGAAGCAGAGAGCCATCAGAAAATGCAACATTAGCGAAACGCGCCATTGACATATTTTGACTCAAACTTTCACGCATTAAAAACATTTCCATAATACGTTTACTGGCGCCCATCATATTAACTGGGTTAGCCGCTTTATCGGTTGATACACAGAAATAATTTTTAGTGCCCTTTGATTTGACTAACCGCAAAGTCTTAATTGTATTGAAGACATTGACCATTATCATACGCATGAGTGTATATGGGTCAGACTCACTTCTCACATGCTTTAGAGCTGACAAATTAAACACGTAATCATAGGGGCGCTCTTTAGCCAAAAGAGCTTCAAATTCAACACCACCACAGTCCAGCGCGAACGTTTTAAACTCCCCACTTCCGTAGCCTAGCGTGCTACGAACGTCTCGCACAAGCTCGACCATATTATTTTCCGAGATATCAAGCACATGGAGCGTGTTAGGGTCTCGCTTGAAAATCTCTTTGGTAACTGCTTGCCCAATAGTGCCGGCTCCCCCAATCACAAGAAAACGGCTGGAAGAAACGATACGATTTAGCTCTGCGCAATATTTATTGACATCGTCCACGAAAATCTCAGAATCCCGTCCAATTAATGACAAATAATTCATAACATTCCAATTTTAAAAATTCAGTTAGGCTAAAATATTTGAAACCCTGTCTATGACCCATTCGGAGATAACAGATTTAAAATGATTACAAAATCATCCAAATTTCGGACTATATACTAACTAGTACGGACCTTAAACAGAACAACGAAACACTAATTATTGAGGTATATTTCAATTGTCCGCTTAGCCACGATTTCTTTTGCGAATAGGTGGATCGCCCTTTCGCGTGATTTCCGACCAAATAAGACTCGAAGATCTTTGTTTAATAAAATTTCTCTTATTTTATCAGCCAAAGCGATGGAATCTTTGACCGGTACTAAAAAACCATTTACTCCATCGACTACAATCTCCCGACAACCTGGCATATCTGTGGTTACTATTGGTTTTCCAACACTTGCGGCCTCTATCAAGGATAATGGTACGCCCTCTCTATAATATGTAGGAAGAACAACCAAATCGCTTGCCCTAATAATTTCTACCATATCGGAGCAATATCCTAAATAGTTAACTAATCCATTATTTTCCCATTCTTTTAGCTGTTCCAGAGTGATATGGCTAGGGTTAGACTTGTCTGGCTCACCAGCCAAATTCAAGGTAAACTCAATTCCCTCGGATTTAAGTATGTTTGTTGCATCAATTAGATATTCTATCCCTTTATCCCAAAGCATACGGCCGAAGAAGAGTACTGTGAGATTATGTTTGATAGGATCTTCAGAGCTAGGAGAAAAAAGGTCAGTATCAACGCCTGAACCTAAAATAAGATAACTATTATTTTTTGAAGTTATTTTTTTATCAATGAAATAATCGCGATCATCGGGATTTTGAAATATAACACTAATACGCCTAGATGCTAGGGCAAAACGGTACATCGCCTTCACTAACACCTTAACAACCAATCTTCGAACCGATTTATGCTCTATAAATACATATCCTAATCCGTTGACTAAATTAACAATTTTAGGAACGCCACTGAGCCTAGCTGCAATAGATCCATAGATAACAGGTTTGATAGATGTATTATGGACTATGTCGGGCTTTTCATTGCGAAATATTCGATAAAGACGGTAAATCGAAGATATTTGACTAAAAACATTTTTGCCTTCTCGCTTATTCCCTGTATCAACGTACTTAAATCCATATCCTAAGATATCAGTATGTAAATCACTCTTAGCTGAGGCCACTATAACTTCGAATCCAGCTTTTTGGGCCGCTAGAGCAAGATTCAGCCTTTGATTTAAAAACATATGATCTTCAACATTAATAAAGATTATTTTCATATCGAGACAACCATTATTATGCACAAAGAATTAACATTAAATAAAGATATAGCATTTGTTAATGATTTTTTACCAGCACAACAACGGCTTCCTTTATTCTAAGGTCTTCTACTTCATAGTCGTGAAAATCCACATGGAATTTATATATTTCGAGTGGTAAAGCATCCCACAGTTCAGTCTGCTCTTTTATAACATCAAACCCAACATCAATAAAAATCTTTATCATCTCAGAAAATCGTAATCGGTTTGTATAAAATCCAGATGATGACATCAGATCGCTCTCCCAAAATGCATCACTAAACCTTAGATTATTTAAGCTGTAGCCAAGATGATCTTTAAAGTCAATTGAGTGAATATGGCTACCCCCAGCGGCTGTAACTCGATAAAGTTCCTCTACAAAATATTTGAATTCCTTCTTTGAAACGTGCTCAAGGCACGCTTGAGATATAACAATATCAACCGAATTATCATCAACTTTAGCTAAACTAGATGTTCCCTCGATTAGATACTTAGTCCGACATTTGGCAAGTATTTGTTGAAAAGATGTAACATTATCGAGATCTACGCTTCCATCAGATGAAAGCTTTAGCTCATTTGATATATTTTGATAAACTTTTACCTGTTTAGTCGCAAAGCTCCCAACATCAATCAATATTGACTGCATCCCATGATTAGCTGCAATAACACCAGTGGCAATACTGTCGCCTGGACCAACTTCCAGCATAGTTTTACCTTGACAATGTTTAGAGTTTATTTCTCCGTAATCTAGCAAAGTATGGAAATTTGAAATGGCATAAGAAGACTTATCCATACTCCCATGTCGAAACATACCTATCCTTCGCCAAAACGTATGCATATTCATCGGTAGCCTGGCCAGAATGATTTTCAAAATAATCTTTAGCCACCAAGGCACCATTTTACTGATCATATAATACATCCTATTTATAAAACTGCGTTACTTAAGTGCTTGAGTTAGCGCCTAAAGAACACACCAGTAAGATTTCTCACTTTACTCTTGACCATGTAACTGATCTTTTTGGTGAATCCGACCGGCTTTCCTAATGAAGTGCTATACAGCGTATTTGTACGCTGGTCAGTATCCATCTCTGATGGTAGCTGCGCAACATAGTAATACAGTGCAATGGAATTTCTCTTTTCCCCCTGAGGACAGACTAGTGGCTCAGGGTGACCATGCAACGATATTTCATCGGTAGTAAAAACCACCGTAGTATTCATGTGCGGAAATATAGATCGTTCATTATTTAAACTGCCATCTTCCGAATTTACAGCCAACTTCAGATCACCTGCCCAAGCCTCATCCCAATCAGGATTCAGATACACAAGAAGGTTCAATCTACGATATAGCCTGAGTTTTTTATGCCAGTTAAAATCAACATGCATCTTTAAAAACCCGCCTGCCGAGATGCTATGAATACCGGCACCTTCAAGATAAGGATCAGGAATCAATCCTTGCTCCCCAGTCATGTTTTCAATTATCTCAATAAATTCAGGACTAGACATATAATGAATGAAATCAGACACTTTCTTGGGAAGTTTATTCCAAGTAGAGCACCAACGCTTTGCTGAAGCACCATAGAATTCTTTTTCTCCGTCCCAATCATCAAAATCCTTTAATGAGGATGCGATTTCATTTAAGACTTTACCATTCCACATATTTTTGATGCATATGTGGGGAAAGGGACTGCCATTTGTATATTCCTTTTTTTCAGGAGGAATGAAATTTTCAGACAACATACAATCTACCTCTCTTAACTGATAATTTTAGCCGCTCGTCACGTCAGTAAATATACTTTCTAGCGTTTGGGCCCAAGTGTGTAAGCTATAACCATCTTCGACTCTTGCGCGCCCTGACTGGCCCAGACTCATCCGCAGATTTCTATCACTAAGAAGACTTTTCAATGCATATCTCCAGTCATCTTGGCTACTTGCTAAAAACCCAGTGTTACCATGATCTACGATAACGCTATTGACACCAACATCTGAACCGATCACAGGCAACCCAGAAGCCATATACTGAATCAACTTGTAACCGCACTTTCCTCGCTCCCAACTGTCATTAACAAGAGGCATTATCCCGATATCTGAATCTGCTAATAATTTATTTTCGGCGCTCTCACTCCAAGCTTTACATATTACTTGAAGCTTATCTGACCTAAAATTAGAGGCCCCAATAGCTACTAAACAAAAGTTATAGTTAGCACTCATCTCTTCTAATACGTCAATCACTACCTCTAAATACTTTTGAGTCGCAGGCGTTCCTATCCACACTATTTTTAGTTTGTCACCACCCCCATTACTTTTTACATAGGCAACGTCGGTATACTTTGTGGTATCTACCACTGTGGGGACATGGACCACCTTTACGGCTCCAGCGGAGACTGCTCTTGACTCAAGATAATTGTTACCACATGTGACACAACTAGCCGAGGACATTAATTTGTCTAACCGATTGCCATATATAACTCTCACGATCCACGATCTATGCATGTCATAGTTGTGGAATGTAGCATCATCGTAATCTACTATGTATGGTCGTTTAGACAGAAGGTATTGTTCAACCATCACTGGAAACCATGGTAAGCTTTCTTTTTCAACAATCACTAAATCATACTGAGATATCCTAGAAAGCACTAATAGCCTATAAACATAGGACCGAACCAAGCTTAGAAGACCATAACTCCCAACCCTATACCTCCGTTTGAGCATAACTCCTGAAATGAGAGGTTGGACATCAAGAAATAATCCGCGCTCATTTAAAAGCTCTACATACTGTATCGTTCTTAGCCGGGAGGATGCTCCCATTGAATCATACTTAGTTAGAGCTAGTATTTTCAATTTTTATCCCTAGCTAAACCAATTCTAATGAACCAATTTAGGAGTAAAGTAAAAGCGAAAATAGTACTCTTTAGATTGCTAGGGCTTAAGGATAAAATACATAAAAGACATCTAATCGGCATCTCGAAAAGTATATTAACTGTTAACAGTAGATACGCCTGTGTTGATCCTAAGTGCTTGTCCGCATATATTATCTTGCTCTGCAGTGATCTAAAAAGCCTGACTACGGGAACTTTTTTAGAACTACCTCCGCAAAAATGCTGTAAATGGTGGTCCGCATGATAATGTATGCTCCAGCCCGCCATCGCTACTCTTTTAGATAAGTCTAGGTCTTCATAGTAAAGAAAAAATCGCTCATCAAATCCATTCAGGCCCTCGAAAACATCTCGCCTGATAGCATAACAGGAACCGATGACATGATTTACCTCACGACTATTAAGGTGGTCCCAGTTGCCCAATACATGGCCAAGACGAGGAAATATAGAGGTAATCCCAACTGAGCGCGACAAAAAATTTGTTAAGTTTGGGAAGTCACAACAGTGTCTTGACACGTTATTATTCTGATCTACCTGTTTAAGACCACAGACCGCAATTTTTTTATTGTCAGCCGCGGATAGTCGCCCGACTAGAGCCAACATTGCATCTGAGGAAATTATCGTGTCAGGATTTAAAAAAAGAACATAATCAGCGCTAATTAAAGCGGCACCTTGGTTACACGCCTTACCGAAACCCAAATTTTCTTGGTTGCTTATCAAGATAATTTTATCTTGTTGTTTGAGAAAATCAGAGGATCCATCTTTAGAGTCATTATCGATTACCACTACTTTATCAAGAACGTGGCATGGAGACCTATGAATCGACTCCAGGCAATTCTCCAATAGCTTTCCAGTATTGTAGTTGACAATAACTATCGATATTTTGGGCTGATTACTCACTATTTTTCCTTTCTGCTCTGTGGGTAAGAGGGAATCTTCCACTTCTGTCAGCTAACCATTGAAAAAATTGGATCAAGGGCTAACATCCTCGTAAAAAAATATAAAGAACAAAAATAAGAGACCCACTGCAGCAAGTGTTGAATACCCTTAAATTGAACACAACCAACCAAGACTGGTAAAAACGGTAGGTTCTAAAAACCGATGGGCAGCAGCTTGCATCCTTTTCAATTTAATACACCCATTTCATTATCAGAAGTTATTTCTTAGCTTTTATATATTTAGGAATTACTATCAATATTACCATATGAAGAAGAGGTCCAAAATTCTGCTGGTGACATCCAATCTTTACCATACAAAAGACTAAGATAGCTTTCTACATCCTTAGGAATTCTCAATTCGAAAATATTATAATTAAAATTATCGTGTCCATTTAAGTAAGTAGATGGACAAAAATGCACATTGGGAGAAATCATATGCTTATATTGATCCTTATCTAGATACTTTGTATGTATGTCAAAAACTGCGTGCTCTTCCCATGGTTCGCCTTTTGATATAATTGTAATTTGCATAGCATCACCTTTTTTAGAAAAAGCGGTATCTATAGGGAAGGTTTTACAATCAATGAGATGAGTATCCTTAAATGAAGATGATTCCAAAATAGTCCATAGTTTGAATGCTGTATCTGATGAATTTAGTGCAATATCGATATCAGAAAATTCTGCTAAATCATTGCTCCTAAATAAAGACAACAAAGAAGAATAATCAAACCAATAATTTATATTGTTTTCATCCAAAAGAGGGATAAGTATAGTGAGTATTTCATTAATCTTATCATTTTTTTTCTTTCTTTCTGCTTTGTTGAGACTAAGCTCATGTTTCTTCATTATTTTTATTTTAGAATAAGATATGCCTAGTTCTTCGATTTGATTGACCATCTCTTCAACAGATCTACCTGCAATAATTATTTGATCAAATGGAATGGAGATAAGTTCATTAGGAGCAACTATAGACACTCCATCAAATTTCATTCCTTGCTTACGAGAATCGTTATCAACAAAGTACTTAATGCTAAAATTACCATTATCTTTTAGCTTCCTATAAACAGCTCTCCCATAGACTGAAACGCCAAATATTATAATCTCTCTCATATGACTAAATCTTATTTTTTCTTGCACATACTCTGATAACTACTGGGTCATTATCACCAAAATTTGCTAATCCATTACTCTCAACTACACTTTCAATGAAATAACCTGCCTCTTCGAGTCTTACCTTAAAGTCATCAAGGATAATAAATCTCCTATAATGACCAGATACTCTTTCAGTATGACTTAAGAAATCACCCTCTCTGGCAAGATTATCCTTTATGGATCTGCATTCAATAAATAATTTTCCATCACTTTTCAAAAAATTATACGAAGAATTTAATAAATCTATTTCTTCATCTAAAGGCATAGCATGGATTACGAAACGAGAATAAATAACATCAAATTTTTCGGTAAACTCATTCTGAAAATCAATAATAGTACCTGAGATAAAGTTTATAGCATCTTCCTTATTTTTTTCTTTGCATGATTGGATTGCTGCCTCAGACCGATCAATCGCAGTAACAGCATGGCCATCATTAGAAAAATAGAATGCATCTCTACCGTTACCACAACCAATTTCAAGAATAGTCTTTCGAGGTCCTAACATTTCATTTACAGAAATTGCAAAAGGTGATGGAAATTCTGGGACATTACTCTTCGAGTAATACGATTTCCAATGACTATCCCTACCTTTATCTACAGAGAAATCTTTTTTTGCATAAAAAACTTCCAATATCTTATTTACAGATGACTCTGGTGATTGCTTACCATAGTTATCAATTATTAGATCGGCATTCCTTGGATAGTCATAGTGATCATCATTTAACTCTGTTTTAGAAAAAATACCTTTAGTTTTTGAATCTCGTTCGATGCGAAATTCTGGAGGTACATTTAAATAAATCTGAGTTGAATTTTCTATATTAGTATTAACCCATTGAGATACCTCATCAAACATAGCTATAGCTGAAATTATCACTAAGTAACCTTGAGCAACAAGATGATTACATAGTCTAAAGTAGATCTGAGCAAGCTCTATTCTGCTTTCCTTACCATAGCCCCAACTATTTCCAAATATACCTCTTAAATCATCGCCATCTAGAAAAATAACCTTAAAACCATCTTCTTTCAGTTTTGAAGATAGAATCCTTGAGATAGTTGTTTTTCCTGAAGATGAGTAACCTGTTATCCATATAAGCCCTGATTCATTATTTTTGTTCATATTCTTAAACTTTTAGTAAATATAGTAGTAGACCACTCGAATATATTGAGCGCTTGTTTTGCAGTTTCTTAATCTCTATAAATCTTCATAAATCTATGTGCATGATTTTATAAGAAATTTCTGCATAATCCAAGCCTTCTTTATTATCAATATCTTTTCCCGTGCTGTCTTTGCGGAGTACTTAATGGGATTTTCTTCGTCAAAGACATAGGCACCCGATTGGAGTTAAATTACTGGTAGTTTCCATCTCCGTCAATTCAATTGATCTCTGTTCTAAGTTCTTCTAATGAATTAAATCGCCGCGGGTTTTTCGGAGGCAGTTTTATCTGAGTCTGGCGAATTTTCCTAACTCAGTTTGTTGATGATGCATCACTTCAAATTCAGCAGGCGGCACATGACTGATGGGACTCAGTAGTCGACGGTTGTTGAACAACTCCAACCAGCTCAATGTTGCTAGCTCTACATCATTCAGGCCTCGCTAAGGGCCATCTATGCGAATAACCTCCGCCTTGTGAAGTCGATTGATAGCTGCTGCCAGCGCGTTATCGTAGGAATCGCCGACCGCCAACTGACGCATAAAAGCCTGGCTCGATCAATAAATCAGTGTAACGAATGGACAAATACTGACTGCCTCGATCACTATGACGGGAAGCGCCTTTGGGCTTTCCTCGAGCTGATGGTGCCAGATCTAGAACATCTAAAATCGAATCTTTTTGGATATGTTTAAGTACTCGCCAGCCAACGATGTAGCGGGAGAAAACATCAATCACAAACCCAAACCAGGTCACTACGCATGCAATATCGGCAACAGATAGCTGGATTGGCTGGAGGGTTGAGAGCTCGCAATTGACCAGATCAAGCAGCTTATGCATTGCTTCTGAGGGTATCGTTGTTATACAGCGCCGTCCCGGTCTAACGCCTTCAATATTGAGCTTCTTCATCAACCGCTCAACCGTACAGGGTGCCGCGGGCACCGATTATCACTTAAGTTGCTTCGACACCTCACCACGCAAAGCAATTGCGATGGTTTTCCTCCCAGACGCAATGCATCTCAGTCGAGAGTTGATCGTCGCACTTTGCTAGCACACTGCGCCTTTGGGGAAACTGATCAAGTGTTTTGTAATGATGATAGCTGGATGGTGCAATCAACCATTCTTTCCAGATTGGCTCGACACTAAGAGCATCGCGATAGTGATCGATGAAAGTCACCAGCATTTCGGTTTGCGGCCGAGATCCACTTGGGCAAAAATGCAGATCCCTTGTGCGGTATTACATTAGCGCATTAAAGCTCGCGTACGTCCCAGCTCAAGTTCTTTCGTCCGTTAAAATTGACTCAGAATCGACTAATGAGGCCCCTGATTACGTGCCTTCGCAAATACCAGCTTTTCCCTATATCAAATCAAGATCGTATCACTCAGAGCTATCAATAATTGACCTCAGCACTTCACAAGCACCTACCCACATAGACTCCCGAAAATTAATCAGCTTCATCTTAACTTACATTTACAATCAAAAAAATGGTTACGGTATCACTCAATTTTTGTTCTCAAAAGATTATAAAATTCTACTCTATACCGCAGTCACGACCATGTAATTTTCCGATTAGCTAATTGTTTATGATCACATACTAGCGGCAAACATAGGATTTAAAAAGACCATTCGACTGATAAAATAGACTCCCAAAATAAGCAATAAGACAAGACATGGAATTCTTATCCTAAATGGTAAAGAAGGCACCCAAACCAGATAAGAAAACACGGTAATTTCTAAAAACCTATGGGCAAAAACGGGCAGCCACATAAAACTATACCAAAGTGCCAAGCCGGCAACTGACACATAAAACCATGGCAACATTCGATCAGAAATATGTTCGAGATTAAACAACCCTATTGCGACCAATGTTAAAAAAATTAGATTTCTTGATGAGTATGGATTTATAACAAGCTCTTCACCCAATGTAACTTGCTCTAAATAAAACCCAATAATTGGAATAAGCTTTACAAGCATCGTCATACTTGAGCTAATAGCGAGTGCAAGAAGCAAAGGGACGGCAATAATCCATACCAAAGACCGTTTATTAAACCAATTTGGGAGCAAGATGAAGGGAGCAAGTATTATAGAACTATAATGAAAAGAAACTCCTAATAGCACCCACATTAATCTATTTAATAAGCTGCGGTTTGAGTCAATTGATATATGTAATGCCCAGAACATTACTCCACATGCTACAGAAATTCTTATCTGTGTCATCTCATGCAGAGGCATTATTAACATAACATATATCGCCATCATCAGTATATAATTCCTAGAATTCTTGAGTATTAAGAATTTAGGTACTAACGAAACAAAAGCTATAAAGAATAAATAAAATGTAAACGAGTCGGGACCCATAAACGCCTTAAATACATTGGTAATAAATTGAAATCCCGGCTCAAAACGCGAGCTTTCGCCAAAATAGGTCTTTTCATAAAACCTCAGATAACTGAAATAATCTCTATCATAGCCAAACACCCTCAGCATAGAGATAATGGACACAAACAACACTCCAAAAATTACCGCAAGGCTGCGTACTTTAACCATAAATTTTTTATTATAAATTTCGATGATTTACTCGCCCATAAGTCATGAAACTAATCTTTTTAACAATTTTAAAACCCAACGAGGGAAGATAGAAAGACAGTAAAGATGGAAATAACCCAAACCACTGTGGGCTAAGATGCGCGCCCTGTATTTCTCCAATGTCTTAGAATCGAAATGACCTTCCGCTCGTAACTTCATTATAAATTTAGAACTGAATAACTGGGTGTTTCTGGAGTGGGCCAACATGATGTCATCTTTTACCTCAGCTGAGTAAATTTCCGGCAAGCGGGATATGACATTTTCCCAGTCGTCAATAAATACTGAAAAAGCATTGCTAGTCCAATAGCTCTGAGTTGATGCCACACCCTCCACTAAGGGGTCATTTATCCAGAAGAAAGAGCAATGACCGGACAAATAATTAAAGATAAGAGCGACCTGAGGGAAATTTTTTGAACTATCCAAATCAAATTGAAAACTCATATTTACTACTCTTCGTGAATAGACAGTAGCCCCTGTATAAGTAAGATGCCATCCAAACTTTTTTAAGACTGTCAAAGAATTATCGTAATACCCAGTATCAAAGTTAATATTTCTACCCACTTTATTTACCGAAATAATATCAACCACATTTCTATTAATCACACCGAATAAGGTTTTAATAGCGCCTTTTTTTAAAGCTGCGCGATCCCCAAGTACCCAGGTATACTCTGCATTTCCGTATCGAAGAGCTGCTAAAAAATTCCCATCATGCCCAAGCCTGGACTGGTTTTTTATATAAAAGATGTTGCCATACGTTTTCTTTAACTCAGAGCAACAGGCAGCAACATCTTCACTACGGCTATCATCGCTGATGTACACTGCAATGCTAAATTGGCTTGCGTCTTCTAGAATGGATGGGAGATTAATCCTTAGCGATTCTACCCTTTCATAGGTAGGAATTACTATCGACAGCAAAGGATTCATAAGCAACACCTAATGTTAAAAATTAGTCTGCACCTTCTAAATCAATTGAGTCAAGCTGAGATAAATACTTCTTGAGACCTTGATGTATTCCCATTGGTTTGAATTGTATCAATTTACTAATTTTACTAACATCAATATCGATAATATCTTTGTCAAAAAATCTATCTTCAGCGATTTTAATGTCAGGCTCTTTATTCAGCATTTGATAAATGATCTGAATAACTGTATCTACTTGCAGCAAGTTTCCGCTACCAACATTAAGTGTCTTATTAATAATATTCATATCCATCAGAATTATCGTCACTTTGACAAAATCATCTACGAAAATAAAATCACGAAGTTTCGGATTAGATCCAAATTTCTTAATGGGTATCGACCTCAAAATAGCTGAAATAGAGTTTTCGATTAATCCTTGGGTATCATTAACGTTATTTAAGTCTCGCCCGTATACATTAGCAGGTCGTAGGATTAGATAATCAAGACCGCTATCGTGTTTTTTCTTAATATATTGTTCAATTATATATTTTGAAAAACCATAAAATGTATTAGGGTTAAGCTCACTGGTTTCAGATAAAGGCAAGCTAGAATCACCGTATATTGCTCCTGCAGACGACAAGTAGACAAACGTTATCTTGAGCTCACTACATGAATCTATAATAGAAAACGTCGGTTCTATTAGACTCATGTACTCTTTGAAAAATTCTGCAGATTCACTAGAGGGCAGTAGTCCACATGCTGAATGCACGAAATAACCTATATTTAACCTCTTCAAACTATTTTTACCTTCAAACTTGTAACTCTTTAAGCTAGTTTTTGACTTTTCAATATCTCCAGACAGATCAAGTTTATTAATGACCAAAGCATTACCAGGCTTAGATCTAGACAAAATATAAACCACATTCCCTAGACGACTTAGTGTCTGAGACAATTTAGATCCAATAAACCCTGTGGCACCGAAGATCAGTACATTCAATTTAAAAGTCATCCATAGTGAACAGCAATGCAAATGAAGCGTTACAAACTATAGTATAGCGAAAAACAGATATCAGGAAGAGGCATACAGAATTCAAATGTTTAAAGGTAGTCATATCTCTAACAACACATCAAGCTTTGGACGATTAAGAATATGGTTAAGCACTAAATTTGCTCTTTCTCTGAACTCTTGCTGCGACTCATACGGACTAAACCGCATCCAGTCATCCGCCACTCTCTCAAGTTTATTTTTAGGAATAAGCAGTTCTGAATTCCGCATTAACAGAAGTAAGCGACGTCCATCATCATACTGTACTGTAAGGTCATTAAAATCAGAATCTAGCACCAAAAAAGGACGTCGCGCTAAAATTCTTTGATACATGAGTGAATGATACATATTATCAAAAATCACCAACTGGGCCTGCTCAAGTGATCTATCACTCGTTCCATGTCGAATGTATTTGTCTTCATATATTAGACTATCTGGATGGATGGATACTACGCAGTTACACTGCCATTTCTTGGATATCGTTTTAGCTAATTCAATATAAGGCTTAATCGTTTTTTCATCTTGTAGACTAGATAACACTATCATTGAAGTTCGCTTTATTTTTTGGAAATATTTTTCTCTATAGCGTGTTGGAAAGACATTATTACTTCCGGTCCCCCAATAGAGCATCATATCTGACCCACTTTCCTCCATCTGATGCCCAAGATGATCCTTATTTAAGCCATATCCACCGCCATGTTGGACATAAACAAGCCTACTACAGTTTTTTTTAATCAAGAACGAGAGCAAAGGATCAGACATAAGCCCATATACGCTTGCAGCAACAGTACCAATTTCTAATTTCGTTATTGGATGCGTTGATAATTTGATATATGACTCGAGGTGACTAGTGGGAAATAGAGCGGTTAGATAATCAACCAAAAGTGGGCTAAATTTAACTAACGCTAAATTCTGAGAGAAATTTTTCCGCAATGCCTTATCTTTTGTATCTTGGTGCTTAAAGTATAAATCTGTAAGTGAAGGCGTTACAAAATGACTATGTCGCAGATGAGATGTATAGTGAATTAGCGTACTGGTATTACGTAACTTATATTTAAGAGTAATGACCCTTATAGCACTCCAAATTATACCCCTAATGGCAATGGCGAAAGATCTAAATCTATCCTGCAGTGGTCGATTTCGTTTTATTTTTAAGGTTCTTTGGCTATCCATCTTCCATATATCGTGAAAATTATGGTTAGTTATTTCACTATAATCAAAGATTTTTAGTGATGTTTTATGGTTAGAATCAGGCAATCTTTGAAGCAATGCATACAAAAACATTCTCTCTTCATTTCCCACAAATACACGTTCTTTTTTACCTAGGCTCAGAGTCAGAATAACTGCTTGTCGTAGCTTCTCTGACATCTCATCTAGGAGCTTATTAGTGACCTGCATGAATCAAAAATTACCTCTATTGTCTATAAAAATCAGTTGAGATGTTGAGATTGAAATTAACCGGACGAGTAGAGTATTTCTTTGTATCATCCATTTCATGCATTGAAAAAAATACTCTAGAGAGAGGGTTCGGATACGACGGAGTAAATTTCAACATGGGCAAAACAGCACATTCACTTGGATCCCAGTTTAGATGGAGTTGCTTGTCTTTCCCAACTAAATACATATCCCCCGTAGTTGCACCAAACGCACCACATGATGAAACTAATGTAGAGACCGGAGTGCCATGATCCACCTCACTATCAAGTGTAAAAGTTTCGTAAGTATCTCCGCCATTAGCGCATACTGTCTCCAACCCTTTCTGGGCAAAATCGTCTAGCAAGGTAACCATTCCCAATCTTATACTACCATTAAGTTCTTTCCAGTCTGGGAAAGCATAACTCATAGTAATATGCTCGCTAGAGGCCGAGATCTTAATTGTCTTAACAATTTCCCCTAGGGACGTCATGATCGTTGATTGAACTCTAATATCTCCACTAGGTGTTATTTGAAATAATGGGACGACACTTTCAAGATCGGTGATTCGACGTCTTTCAATTGGCAATTCGATAACCACGCCTCCACTATAATAGTCAGCGCCTAAGGCAATCGAAGAAAAATATCCATGTTGTGTAGTACCAATACTAGGCACTAAGTCATGAGAGGCAAACGCAAGCTTATGAATACACATGCCTCTTCTCAAGTTCAGCTTCAGTTTAATCTTCTCGGTAGATATACTTAACAAAATACCATCGTCATCAACCTGAATAGATGCAACCCCGTACTGACCAATCGCATTTTCAAGAGCATCATATTTTCCGGCGTTTATGTAATGCTTATTCAAAGTACTACTAATGTTATGACGTCTCAAGCATGCATCCAGCTGCTGCTTCGCCGCATCCCACTTTTTATCGGTTATATGCGTACGTAGATCACTTGCCCACAACTCGCACAGTTCTTTCCACGAGTCATCGCTGTTGCTCTTGGTATCAGTGAGATATGCAGCGATACGATGGCACATTGTATTCAGCCATAAATCATCTCGACCAGTTACAGCCCATCGAGCAATGTTGTATTTTGCTTGCTTTTTAACAGCGATCGGATGGGCAGCAGAAGTTAACTGAGATTTTTTGGGGTTAGCCCTATTATCATTAAGGCATAATGCATCTGTCGGTATCATCCACTCGATGTCTAATTCAGCCTCTAAGCTATGTAGAAGATTTTTAATTCGCTGCCATTCGCCATCTTTATGGGTCGGGCGTTCCTCAGTGAATCGGCCTGGACGATAATCAAACACTTCAGCATCATTACAGTAAATAGGCAGAAGTGTCTCACCGTTGATACAGCGCCGCCTTACATAATCTATGTAGTTACTAATCGTAATATCGCCGTGCGCATAATGCTGAACTTTTTGAAATAAAATAGAATCCGACCATAGTGCTGGCAAATATGTATCGCCCGCCCCTTTGGCATGTGAAGGAACAGACATATTTGGGGATTTATCTAGACCCAATGCTAACCGCACATTATCCCGATCAGTAATAAAGCCACGATAGCCAAACTGCTGATATAACTCTATCAAACTGCTGGAATAAGCCATCTCATTCACTAACGCGATATTGGGCCGAACACCCAGTATTCTCTTATACTCTTGCAAACCTAATCGCTGATTCCACTCATTTACTTTATGAGGAACTAAAGGACCAATTATCTGGCAATATCCACTTCCAATTAACTCACAGGCTTTCATTTCTAGTAAAGATTTAAAACGTTCAATCCACTCAGAATCAATCCTCTCAATCTGCTTTAGGGTCCATCCAGTTAATTCAATTCCAATTGGAACGCCCGTGTTTTCAATAAGATCCAGCAATGGGCTGTAGCACTTTTGAATTACGTCAGGCCAAGCTTCTTTTTCAATAGATGAAAAGCCTAGATTAAGGTGGAAAATAAGATACCCTTTTGGACGCATTTAAACTCCGATTAATAGATAAATTTGTTGGACTAAGTTTTGTGTGCCATTTACGGCCAGTTTTTTTAACGAGTTAAGGGAGTAGTCGCGCGCTCGATTCTCGTCGTTTATAAGAGTATTGAGCCCACTAATAGCGTCGAGAAAATTAGCTGCGACTAGAGCAACATTTTCCAATGAGAGCGACTGTAATTCTTGATCATCTTTATTTTGATAGGGCGAGAATACAACTGTGGGCACGCCGTATTGCAATACTTCAAATAGCGACACTCCGAAAATGGTAAGGACATAATCACTATTTAAAATCAATTCATCTAGCCCAGATGGAGAGTCATGGATTATCCAATCTAGACGCGTCTCAGTGGGTAAAATCGGAACCTCCGAAAACGGCCCTCTAACCCAGTTCAGTTTGATGTCGCCCCTTAGCGATTTATCTAGATATGCTGGGAGCGTTCTGCTCAATTTTGCTGTATCACTGCCACCAGTCAATACTAATACACTGGAACCGGGGGTCCATTCTTTATGTGACAATCTCTTTTGAATCAAAAAACTATCCCAGCCCGATTTGATTATACATTTACAATTACTATGACTACTGGCATCAAAATTAAATGAAGGCATCCAAATTAGATCAAGAATATCGCAATATTCGAGTAATGAATCAATTCCAATAATTGAAATTTGACGATTTTTCAACCGAAGTAACAGGTTGTCAAAATCACTGATATCTTGCTTTGCATGAAGGTCAAATACTACGGCGCTAAAATTGTCAGATGAAATTATATTTTCGATTGAAGCGGTAAAATAAGCTGAAAGAGGAAACACATGGGTATGAAATTCTGAAATACCTTCTTTTGGGAAAAAATCGCCAAAGATCACTAACTCTGGAATGACAGCGCCATGTGATTTAATAGCTTGAGCTAAAACTAAAATCCTAGACAAGTGGCCAAGACCCACAGCCGAGTTCGAGTGGCAAACCAGTAGTATTTTAGACATAATTAAATGTATTAAAGTGTGATACTAAAATGTTTTACGGACTGACCTAAACGGTCGTAAACCATCTAGAGGATCTGCCCGCCACAAGCGATCATGAATTTCAGAAGGCACTGGTTCCTTAACACCATCCCCATCGGACTTTTGCCCATGGCGGACTTGCTCAATCACTCGACCAATTGTTTCTGGCAGCCAGCAGTGTCCTGTCTCGAATTCATCTCCTTTCCCTTCTAAATCTAGGTGAAATTCAACAGTTTTTGCGCCCCATTTATGTATCGCCCTATGAATGACGCCAGGATCCACAGTATGATCTGACCAGCCTATCGCACAACCAGTCGCGTCGCGAATAGTCTCTATGGCCGACAAGTTTGCTTCCACATAAGGGGTTGGATACGCAGAGGTGCAATGAAGTACTGTTGGCTCACAATTATTGCTCCGAAGAACCTCCACCGCATGCTTTATCTCATTTAAAGTCGCCATTCCAGTCGATATAATGACCGGCTTTTCGGTAAGGGCACAAGCGCTAAGCAAATCGTCCCAAAGTAGTTCATAAGAGGCGATTTTATAGAAATCAATATAAGGTTTTAATTCTTCGACAGCACCAAGATAAAATGGCGTGCAGCCAAATAGAATCCCTTTTTCTTTACAGCGGTCCGCTAACATAGGTAAAAACTCCAAAGGAAGTTCCCATTCTTCTCGATCTCTATGTTGTTTAGATTTACTAAGGATCTCGGGTGCGAACAACTTGTCAATTTTAAACAGTTGGAACTTTACGGAGTCACACCCAATAGATGCAGCAACATCAATAAATTCTAATGCCCGGCGAAGATCTTTCGAGTGATTACTTGAAACTTCCGCTATGAAATGACTCATGGTATTTTAACCTTAATTGTTAATTTAGATATTGCTTGATCGACCAATTCAATAGCTTGCTCTCTTGTGTCCGCCTCGACCAAAACAAACCCAAATCTGTCAGGATGCATCAAGACTTTAGGCTGAAAGTCTCCGACCTGCCTAAAAATACCATACTTCAAAACGCCAGAGGATCTCGCGATCTCATCCAGACCATCTATTGCGACTATTTGCCCCTCTGGTGGGAAAAAATATCTAATAGCTGTTGCTCTATTAAATTTTGCCACTAGATCGCTCTCTTTTACGTCAATACCTAATGCGTCAGAAATGACTGCATTGACTAAGTCAACTCCAGTAGTAGCTGGTATTTGATGTGTAGAGAGCCAACCACCTGATAACCTTGCTGCCAACTCTATAATTAATGGCTCACCATCTTCGCCAATAACTAGATCACCTTTGACAATGCCTCTCTCTATACCCATAGCAAGAGCACCTCTCAAAATAAGATCAGAGATTTTCTCATTTAAAGATGCATCGATAAGAGCAGGTATAGTTCCACCATCCTCAATTATATGTGGCCTAAATTGATCTAGTCGAGAGTAATTTCTTTCAGCAAGAGCCGGTGTAAAACACTTCCCGTCCAATATGAAACTCTCGGAAGACAGTTGTAATCCCGGAATGAATTTTTCTACTATCACACTTCCAGATCTACCCCATTTAACTGCCTCAGAATATGCCCATTTAATGTCAGTCTGACCATTAATAAGCAACACACCTCTAGCGCCAGACCCATCGGTAGGTTTGATGACATAATCTTGTCGATCCCTGTCCTCGGTCAATTCCGCCAACTGATTTTCACTGTTAACTTCAGAGTACCAAGGGCACTCTACTCCGGCCTTGGTAAAAGCATCCTTCATTAGTAATTTATCAGTAGCTAATACAGCTGAATGCAACTCCAAAGATGGCAACCCAAGTTGATTAGCAACTAATGCAACCGTGTAAGGCACATCATTAGCAATCGTCATAACTCCATCTATTTTATGTATTCTATTGAACTCCTCGGCTTTTAAAGCTGTTGCTTGTGCATCTTTAGTCGACACAACCAATACATGGTCTGCAAGCTGTAATGCTGGAGCATTAGGATCGATGTCAGTACCTACAATCCTAAGACCACGGTTTTTTGCACGTTCATATGCAGGGATTTGTTCAACACCGCCTCCGATAATCATCAACAGCTTACTCACAGAGATTCATCCCTCCATTAACATTGTAAACTTGACCTGTGATATAGGACGATTCAATACCACATAAAAACCCGACTAAAGAACTAACCTCTTGAACTCTACCAAGTCGACCGACCGGTATACCACCAACTTTCACATCTTTGGATCCGTTTAGTTCGTCAACAATCATATCTGTATCTATGAGGCCAGGAGACACTGCATTACAGCAAATACCCTCATCCGAATAAGTCTTAGCAATTGACTTGGTAAAGTTTATTAATGCTGCCTTCGCCGCGGCATAATGCATTTGGTGAACACCTCCCCATTGGCCACCTATCGAAGATATATTTACAATTCTTCCAAAACTTTGCTTAACCATCGAAGGAAGAGCAAGACGCGTACATCGCACAGCACTCATAAAATTGGTCTCCCACATCGTCCCCCAATCTGCATCACTGATTGACTCAAAAGGCTTGACTTGAGATATACCTGCATTATTTACAAGAATATCAACTTTACCCAACTTCAACTCTATTTCATTGAATGCGTTAATGACCGAATCAGCGGATGACACATCTACATTTATCGCTGTCGCATTAACGTTCAATTTAACGATCTCATTAGCCAAATCTTTACTACGATGATATCCGACAACAACAAGATAATTTTTAGATAGCAAATCAAGAGCGACTGCTTTACCGATCCCTCGACTAGCGCCTGTTACAAAAGCAATCCGCTTCATTTAGCTCTCCCCATCCACATATCATCCATTCTTTGGCCGGCCAAGAGCATGGGTACGACATCAGCTTTTGGGTCAACACTAACTTCTACTAAACTAGGTCCAGAAGCAAACCAAAATTTATTTAGAGTAGCCTCCATAGAGTCAACCTGACTCAATCGAACAGATGGAATACCAAAACCTTCACCGATAGCTTTAAAGTCTATGGTGTCGACGTCACCTGTGGTCGGGTCAGCACCCCACGTTATTAGCTGAAATTGAGAGACCATGCCAAGCCTGCTGTTATTAACGACAACAATCTTTATGTTAAGATTTCTCTGCTTTATAGTCGCCAATTCCTGAATATTCATAAGAACGGATCCGTCTCCAACGACACAAAGTATTATCCTATCTGGCTCAGCCATTGCAGCACCGACTGCTGACGGTAAGTCATATCCCATCGCCCCATGCCCTCCAGAAGAAAGGTGCTTAACGTCATTTGGCCTAAACGATAAATGACGAGCAACCCAATGCTGGTGGCAACCAACCCCTGTTACTACCGTTGTATTTATATTCTTCAAAAGTACGTCAAGAGCATCCATTAAATCTCGTGGCTGTATTACTAGAGATTCAGGGTCAGGAATATCTTCATATCTATGGGAGTATAAATTTAAAAATTCTAGTAAATTCTGGTTTTTTATTTCCGGAGAGCCCTCCGGAAGTTTTTCAATAAATCTGTCGCAAAATTTCTCCAAAGCTGCCGGAATCAACCAGTCTACCGCCACTCTAGGATTTTCAAGCTCATTGATATCAATATCAACCCATGCGACCTTACCTTGTGGCGTAAAGTCATTAACTTGATTGCCCGTTTGTCGCACATCAAGTCTGGAGCCTAAAACCAACAAAAAATCAGACTTATGAACTGCTTTATTGGCTGCTAGATGCCCCGTGTGACCAATATAACCCAGCGAGCGGTCATTATCTGTGTCAATAGCTCCAACACCAAGAAAGCTAGTCACTAACGCTCCATCTATTGAATCAGCAATCTTTAAATATGATTCGAAACACCCAGCTGTCAAGGCACCCTGACCTAACAGTATGACAGGGAATTTTGCAGCGCAAGCCGCCTCCGCGACCTCTTTGAGTAAAGAATCTTGCAAGGAAAATTTAACAGAATCGTCAACCTGAAAGCTAGGACTATAAGTAAGCTCTTGATTATGCGTTAGTACAATGTCACCCCTCTGAATGTCCATTGGGAAATCTAATACCACAGGACCTCGACGACCCTGCATTGCAGTCTTAAATGCTTGTGGCACATAATGAAATACATCATCAGGAGACATAAGGCATACTGACAACTTACTTATTGGAGAAGTTATAGCTACAGTGGGAACTTCTTGAAATCCTCTCTGCCGAACGCCTAAGCGTCCATTTAGATCAGTCGTACCCACTTGTCCAGTGATAACTATAACTGGCGTCGAATCATAATAAGCATCCGCCAAGGGAGTAAGAATATTTGTAACGCCCGGTCCAGAAGTCACCATGATAACCTGAGGGCGTCCGGTGAGCCGCGCATAAGCTAGGGCCGCATATCCTGCTCCTTGCTCATTCTTAAAGTTCTCTATTACTATACCTTTTTTAATGCATGCATTAACCAAAGGGGCAATAGTTCCACCCGGATATAAGAATACCCTCTCCACACGTTGCTCCGCCAGAATTTCAGCGACCCAATCTGAAACATTTATTTCTTCACTCGCCATAAAAATACTCGCTATACATTAATAATTTAAATTGAACGACTCACTAGCTGGCCCCAACAACTTGATTAAAGTCGGAAATCAAAAATCTTAACATTGAATCGTTTTCTTTATCCAAACAAATGACATGCGACCCAATAATACACAGGTCAGAAGGCGCTCCCAATAGAAGAGCCTTGGGAGCAGGAAGCGTGTAATATTTCCCCTTAAGATCACGATACATCAAAGAGTTAGAACCACGACCTAAAATAAAGCAGCCATCATCAAAGAATATTAAATTACGGACATATTTGATACCAAAAGATCGATAGCTAATATCTTCTACACTAAAAGTCGTCAATTGACTGTCAAAAACAACTGCTTGATTACCGTGGTAATCGCTAAAGCCAACATCAGAATCTCGTAAAAACGGTTGCCTGCAGAGGAATCGATCATGTGTCAACGCAGCTAAATCCACGGTGTGCCTGTAACTTAGGTGTCGATCAAAAACCAATGCACGTCGATTAAGGGTATCGCTTACTACTATATCTCCACTCTCAGTTACGACAAAACCTTGCGGGTCACCATCATCATTTATTGGCTGCCTAGCTAACTCATTACCAACAAGGTCAAACATAATCAGCATAGCGCCATCCATGCTCCGCCGTCGAATAAGCACAACTATGCACTGCCCACCATCCTTATCAACCAAGTTTATACTATTGGGCCTCAACTTGAGAGCAGGATCAGCGACAAAAAAATGGTACAAGTACCGACAGTTATAATCAAAGACCTGCACTGCAGAATTATCCCGATCACAAACAAATAACTTACTGTTATTGGCGACTATTCCAACTGGACGCGACAGATTCCCTGGCTCGAAATCTCGGCTCAAAATGACCTTGGCAGCCTTGGTATTAAGGTCAAACTCCAAAACCCTGTCATTGTTAGTGTCAGCAACATAGAGCAAATCGTCTGCGCAATACATACCACTGGCAAAGTCTAAACTCAAATCCTCAGTTCCTTTCTTTCCTATTTGATCCAAATACATAAGTGAACATATATCGAAAAACTGACAGAGATAGTTATCTCGATCTAACACAATAAGCTGGTTATTCCAAACCTGTATATCTTGAGGGGACCGAACATAACCATTACCTCGCCCATAAGTTGCAAACTCAATAATTTCGGTCTTTTGATTATTTTTTAAAATCTTAAATACTGAATTATTGGTCTCAGACGAAAAAAACAAAGCATCTTTTGCTTTATAAAATCTAGTTATTTTTATACCTGGAATTACCCAATTGTTCTGATACATACCTATAGATGTATCCTCACATACATAGTGTAATGAGTAGTTTTGATCACCATTAGAAACCAGAAAATATGCCGTATCCTCTGAGCAACCGAATGCTATTTGTTGATAATCAAACGTATGTTCAGAGACCATCATATTCAAGTCGACATCAATAAAAATTATTTTTTTTAAACTAAGACAAAATGCCATTAATATTCTATTATTTATAAAAAAAATCTCATCAGGCTCGAATGACAGAATGACCTCTCTAGGCTTTGAGATAAAATCAACAGATAGCTTTCCTATTAATACTGAAGCTCTCCCCATTAACTGCAAGGCAAAGAGGTTATTAGAACTAACACATATCTTTTCAGGCCTCTTGAAAGTGGAAAGCTCGACTGGCTTAGAGACGAGTTTTTTTTCACTATACATGTGGGTAGTTAATCTCTCCTTCTAAGTAATGTTCCACATACATTTTGGGGAAATTAAGCCCTATGCTTTCCAAATAGTTCTTCATCCTAAACGGAGGGTCCAAACCAACATCTAAAGCAACCCAGTCATCATTGGCAGCTATGACATCAAACTTAATCAGCCAGGCTTCCAGACCTATTGACTGCACATATCCTCTTAATTTTTCGAAAACGCCAAGTTTCTCTAATAGAACCTTATCCGCAACACTACTCAGCTCCTTGGTAAAGAATGAAAATACAGAGTAACCTCCAGGGTAAATATTTATACGATGATGGTCACCATCGAACTCTTTCTGCAGAAGGTATACGTCTTTAAAGTACCTATCTTTGTTCCAATTTATATCGCCGATGTTCGACAATGGAGTACTTAACCTATATATATAATTTGGACTTTTGCCAAAATCAGACTTCAAATAATAATTAGACCTTGGAGTAGCCATCTCTAATATGTTTACTAACTCAATTTCATCACGAACTGGAACTGTCTGGGGAATGGGGATTTTATTATCGGTAAAAGTTTTATAAAAAGCAGCCTTATTTAGGCAAACTTGAACATCACTAACTGCTGGGTAAGTTACGCTGAACTTCTCTGCAACCATTGCAGCGCCGACATTTGCGAATTGTGCAGCAGCCGTAAATATCTTAAAAGGTCCGTAAGCTGAAATTTCAGTGGAAATTTCAGAAAGTTTTTGATGATCGTCATACCCACAAGTGTAAAAGAAATCGGCTAAGGGCCTAGAAGGACAGTTTTCGTTCAAATCGGTAAGGAATATACGATAACCCTTTTCCTTTATCTCTTTTATATACGGTAATTGATCATAATTCCCACCAAGGATTAAAACATTTTTCATCTCAATTTTTCCTATTGATTTTCGGTACAGTTGACCCGATCATAATCGCCACATCAATTTTAAAAAAATCCGCATGCCATCTTTGAGGCAAAAAGTTTTCCGCTATTTCATCACCACACAAGCCAGGATTGACCTCATATAGAAAGCAATTACCATTATTTTCTATACGAAAGGAAAAGGACACAAAACCACTTGCTCTAGCAGATCCAGCAAAGCCTTCCGCTATAGGAATAAGACGAGCTTCTAAGTCGCTATACTTTTCGTCGGATAACTCCGCCAAACCGGAATGGTTAATCTTTGTAGATACAAATTTATTTTTCTCGCTAAAGAGGTCGTACCAAATTACTTTGCCAAATTGAAATGCCGCAAATACGATAACATCTTCCCCTTCTACAAATGGCTGGATTATAGCTTTTGAATTAAGCGAATCGGCCTCGGCAGCTATCAACGCGGCGTGTAGAGTGTTGGGACCCACGAGAAATACATTCTTTTTGCCCATCTTTGGTATATCAGGTTTTACCACGCAGCGAAATGAATCTACAGTAAAGTCTAAATCGCACAAAGCTAGTATTGGGATGGTTGGTATATCGAGTTGATTTGAGGTTTCGTAAAGTATTGACTTTGATAAGCTAGATTGCGCAACAGACGAGCCACATCTTGGTAAGCTCAGTAAGCGAGCAACCGCGTCAGCTGTAACTACCGCGCGAGCAGAAGAGCGACACAAAACCCCTTTCACATATTTAGACTCTTTTCTTCTACTCAATGTCTCCAGAACTGTCGTTGTGTCATAGGTACTTTCCAAAATCAATTCATCGACTAAACCCCGACCATTTTCACGATCCACGCCTAAGACTTTTAAACCCAATGATTGAGCGGCCTTAATCAATGGCACCTGATCAGTGCCACAACCAATTGAGATCACAAAAGATGACTGCAAATTTTCCGACATTTTATAAAGCTTTCAAATAAAGAGTGATTAACATATTGACCAAAGATAGAATAAATACTTACTCATTGGTTAGGCGGGTAAATCCAGTATGTGCAATTTCCGAGTTGAGCTCTTTGCCGTGAGGTAGCTGAACCAAAATCTTGAAAACATCTTCCACTGCAGTTTTATATTGCCTCAACTCCATATCGCTGTGCGCAAGTGATGGCTTAAATTGTCGGAACCCCAAAAACCCTCGCTGAAGCATTTCGACAACAAAGCGAGTATTGAGCGCCAGTGCGTGATCACTTCTAAAAGCAAATGATGACAGAGAGGGGAGTCCAGTAACATCAATTTCCAATCCTGACTTTAATGCTGCATCTTTCCATATCTGTTGCGTTTCATTTCCTACTGAAATAATGTGCTTATCAGTCTGAGTCTCTTGATATTTTTTAAGCGTGGCAAGTGCAGCAACTGGCCCCACTCTATCGGTCCAATTAGTACTCGATATAAACGTTGATTGAGCTGATTGCATTACTGCTTCTGTACCTAGTATTGCTGACATTGCATAGCCATTCGCCATAGACTTGGCGAAGACTGCAATATCTGGGTATATACCATATCTGCGATGGATACCTCCTGCACACATTCGATATCCACTTGTAATCTCATCAAATATCAGCACAGCACCGATTTCTGAAGCTAGCTCACGGAGCACTGTTAAGTAAGCCTGCGGGGCCTCCTCTCCACGCGCAGGCTCGATCATGATTGCTGCGATACTCGACTCCTGTCCACGTATCCTTTCTCTCAAAGAGTCTATATCATTAAAATTGAAGGGCATCGCCGTCCCCGCTAGTCCTCGGGGAACACCGGCAGGTTGCAGTCCTGGCATTAACTGACCATCTAAGGCTGAGTTGTCTGAAAGGTTTGCCGCTAAATACCAATCTGACCATCCGTGATAACCGCTGAACAGAATTTTTTCTCGGCCAGTCTTTGCCCGAGCAATACGGACAGCAATAGAAAGGGCCTCTCCCCCACTTCTTGAGTAGCGAACCATATCAAACCAGGGATGCAGATCCATTAGCGCTTCAGCTAACTCAACCTCTTCAGGGCAATTTAGCGAACTATTTACTCCGCTTCGAATAGCCCTTATAACCGCATCATCAACATCATCATCCGCATAGCCGAGGATACAGGCACCAACCGCCATAATCGACATGTCAATATACTCTCTATTATCCATATCCCAAACACGGCATCCCTTAGATTTGGAGTAATACGCCGGCCAAACATCTGGAGCGAACATCTCAGGTCTTTTCGACAGTAGTTGAGTACCACCCGGAATGAGAATTTTTGCTCGTTCGTATAGTTTTGGACCTTTACTGTTTTTTAGAGATTCAATATCAATCACAATTTTTACCATCCTCTTGAAGCGATTTAATGTACCCTGCATTACGAATAATTTCATGATTAAGCAATAGTAACTCAGGTCTTTTCCCCAACAACTGTAAAATATCATGACTATAAAAAGGTATGCTAGGGCTATATAGCTCATCAAAAATCTGAATCAGTAATTCATAGTCCTGAGGCTCATCAAGCGTCCAACGCTGTGCTGCCAATCCATGAAATAAATGCAACCCTCCTGTTTTGAATAGCTTTGGGTTGTTTTCGATATAGGGGCCAACGTGTTCTCTTTCAGACTTAAGACTTGCATCATTCCATGCTTTTTCAATTGCAGAAAACGAAAATACTGTGCAATCAAGTCCATCTGGAAACTCACCAGTAAGACCATATAGATCATAGTCACCCGCAAGATACCCAGCAATTACAGCATCTACGACGACCGGATCTATTACAGGGCAATCACCAGTAATACGCACTATCACGTCAGCCTGAATTTCTTTACCAGCCTGATAATAACGATCCAAAACATCATTAAGACTGCCTCTATAGTAATCTATTTGATTACTACTACAGAATTCAACCACTGGAACGTCGCTTAGTTCGTTACTAGTAGCGACGACGACCTGAGTGATCAGCTGACAATTCCTTAAACGATCGACTATGTGTTTCAACACAGGCTTTCCCGCTAGGGGCAATAATACCTTGCCAGGAAGTCGAGCTGAATTCATACGCGCTTGAATGATCGCCACTACTTTCATAGCGAGTGCCATTTAGATGGGTTGATGAGGTTTTGATCTTGAGAGGATAGATTACTAGGAAATTTACAAATATGTGATACGGATGACTCGCTGATCTCATTCAGCTGAGTTAAGCTATCTACTCCGACAACCACTCGAGATATTCTTGGCTCTGATAGCGCAAATGAAAGCAAAGCCTCCAAAGCACTTACGTTATTATCAACAAGCCATCGATCCCAAATTTGCCAGAGAAAACCCCACCGCTCAAACTTTTTTGGCCTGTCAGCTTTATTCATAAGGAGTAGGCCTTGTAAAAAAATAGAGCGTACATGGACCTCTACGCCTGCATCACTCATTTTATCAAGCCAGCCACTTTCAGCTAAGCTTCTATCAAAAATACTATAGGGTGCTTGAACTAGATCTGGCATATATAAAGCCCAAAGCATTGGTAACTCCTCGGGCGAATATATCGAAAACCCAATTTTTTCAACCAACCCTTCGTCTTTAATTTGCTGCAACAAAGGCCAAAGATCAGTCTTATCTGGCTCTAATAACTGACTGGGTCTATGCAAAAGTAATCCTGAAATTTTTTCCACATTAAGACGAGCTAAAGAACCATTTAAACTACCTCTCACCCATTCAGATAGATTCGCACAATCATGAGGGATCTCAGGTAACTTTGTAATAACATTCCAACCTTTAACCCCAATAGATCCCAAGCATTGCTCACTTTCACCGTACGCAATCGCCGTATCTAATGTATCAATACCTAATGATTTAGCATGGTTAACAATAGATAAAGCGTCCGACTCAAGGACTTGCCCTATAGAATTCGCGACCCCATAAGGAACGCCAAATTGAACCGTTCCAAGCGCAAGCTTCACAAACCAAATGCCATTGTTAATGCGTCAACAACTTGACTTTGCTTACTTTTGGTCAAGGCAGGGTACATAGGTAGGCTTATTGCTTTACTGTAGTAACGCTCAGAATGTGGCAAACTAACAATTTCGTTCAGTCCGGTTTTTTTATGGTAAGGCTGCATATGCACAGGTATATAGTGAACATTAACGCCGATGCCTTGATTCCTTAGTGAATCAAAAACGGTTTTCCGAAGACTACTATCATGCAATTGAACTACATAAAGATGGAACGCTGAATAATTGTCACCACTAGTTGTAGGAGTCTCCAGCGGAAAATCAATCAAGGCTTTATTATATCGGTCAGCAATTTGATGTCGACGAAATACATAGTCATCCAACCTGCCTAATTGACTAACTCCAAGCGCGGCTTGCATATCCGTCATTCGATAATTAAACCCCAGGGCTATCTGCTGATAATACCAATCTCCGTCTGCCTCATGAACCATCTTCAAGGGATCGCGCGTTATACCGTGACTACGCAAATCCACCATAGATTCGGCCAGCGCGCTATCATTGGTCAGAGCCATTCCGCCCTCTCCGGTTGTAATAATTTTAACGGGGTGAAAACTCAATATAGTAATATCACTATATTGGCAGCTTCCTACTGGATTATTTTGATATTTTGCTCCTATCGCATGAGATGCATCTTCAATGATTTTGAACTTATACTTCTCCGCTAAAGATTTAATCGATTGCATATCACAAGACTGTCCACACAAGTGCACAGGGACGACTATTTTTGGCAATCTACCTATCTTTTCAGCTTGGATAAGCTTGATCTCGAGCGCCGCCGGACAAAGATTATAAGTAACAGGGTCAATATCAACAAATTCAACTTTTGCACCACAGTATAAGGCGCAGTTTGCTGAAGCTACAAACGTGATTGGGGAAGTCCACAACAAGTCGTCAGGGCCAAGGCCTAGAGATAGACACGCCAAATGCAGAGCTGATGTAGCCGAATTTACTGCTACTCCATAGCCGACACCACAATAGTCAGCAATAGCTTTCTCAAATATTGGAACACTAGGCCCCTGCGTTAAAAAATCGGATCGAAGAACATCGATAACTGCATCAATGTCTTCTTGAGTAACATCCTGTCGGCCATAGGGTATATATGAGTCGTTCACCATAATTTTACGCTCGCGTCTCTAAAGTAAGAATCGAAAATTAATTTTGCATCTTCCTCGGTATATTCTCCAGACACAACACCAGGCCAATTTTTAATTTCAGCCTCGAAGATACACTTAGGAAAATTGGGCTCACAACAGACTGGGATATTTTCCCAGCCCAACCAAACGAGGGAAGCAACTCTATGTTTTCCACCAACCACACGAAATACCCAATCACCAGATTTTTTCACAAGGAAATATCCGCGAGGATACCCGTTATTCTCTTTCGGGAAAGAACGCTCAACTATATACCCATTAGCGTCCAACGAACTCAAACATAGGTCAAGTCTCCGCGCCTCCAATTTAATTTTTTTTTCACTTACTGGGCCATAAGCAGAATGTCCATGATTTGCCTTCAATCCATGCTCACCGACCGAAGTGCTATTGGTGCCAACCAACCAAGGCAGGACGGTTTGCTGCCCGTTATGACTGAAAATAAAATGTTTTTGATAGACTGTCTTTGGCTGGTGCCGACTATAATAGGCACGTAGCACATTTATACCGTCCTGATAGTACGCAACAAAATGATGCTGAATACTATTATAAGCCTGACCACCATGATGCCTAATTTTACTCGCACATATGCTAAACACAGGGTTAGTAGATACGTAGTTTAGAGACTCAAAATCAATATTGTCTGTCTTGTCAGTTTGAATATATATAGTATCTTGAGATGCACCCTTTAATTTTCTATATATGAATATAATAAAGTTAAACAATAGAGGGGGCATAACTTGATAAAGGACTCTCTTTAATCTGTAGACTCTGATCACGCGACTACCTAGGTTTGAAATCAGGTGTGACATGTTCACATATTAATTTTCTAATTCGATCAACTGTAAGAAAATCTGGGTTTGTACCTGAGTTATATGCAAATCCTTTAGCAACTGGCGCCGCGCCAGTTAATTCGCAATAACGACCCACGGAATAGGGTCCCCCCGCGGGGAGAATAGCATAGTATCTACCCAGATCTACAGTGCAAAGACTGTCACTCTGAGTTATCATCTCCTCGTGTATCTTTTCTCCTGGTCGGATGCCAACATCCACCAATTCACAATTTGGCCCAATTGCTCGCGCTAAGTCAGTAATGAGATATGAAGGAATTTTAGGCACAAAAATTTCACCACATTTTGAATGTTCTAGGGCCCATAACACCATTTCAACGCCCTCCATTAAGGATATATTAAATCGCGTCATAGAACCGTCAGTAATTGGGAGGGAGCCCTCTAGCGCTTTGTTTAAAAAGAAGGGAATGACAGAACCTCGTGACCCCATCACGTTTCCATAGCGCACTACGGAGAAAGTTAAATCTCGATTACCCTTGTATCTATTGGCAGCAACAAATAACTTGTCGCTGCACAGTTTGGTTGCGCCATAAAGATTAATTGGCGCCGCCGCCTTGTCAGTAGACAAAGCAACCACTCCCTTTACAGCGCTATCCAGGCAAGCCTCAATGAGATTCTGAGCGCCAATGATATTAGTTTTTATAAATTCGGTCGGATTGTACTCCGCTGCTGGCACTTGCTTGAGGGCCGCGGCGTGAATTACATAATCGACCCCCTCCAATGCTCTCCTAAGACGATCAAGATCTCTTACGTCGCCCAAAAAATAACGAATACAAGGATATTTAGCAATGGGAAACTCCTGCTCCATTTCAAACTGCTTGAGCTCGTCACGACTAAAAATAATCAACCGCTCAATATCTGGAAATCTAATAAGGATTTCTCTAGTTAAGGCCTTGCCTAATGTTCCAGTTCCGCCTGTAATTAAAATGGATTTTGCATTTAACACTATATTCCCCTTTTAAGCTTGTTCATCGAATTTAACCATAGTCTGGAATTTCGCGTTTCCTTCCAGTAATTGATCATAAGTCCCTTCCCCAACCAAACTCCCTTGATCCATCAAAAAAATATTATCACATTTATGAACAGTGGATAATCTATGTGCAATCATAATTATGGTCTTTTTATTCCCAAGACTATGGACCGCTTCCATTACTGCCTTTTCGGTCACACTATCCAAGGCACTAGTCGCCTCGTCAAACACTAAAACCGCTGGATCGTAATACAATGCACGAGCGATCCCTATGCGCTGCCTTTGGCCGCCAGACAGCCGAACACCTTGCTCACCTACCTTAGTCTTGTAACCATCAGGTAAATCTTTAATTACAAAGTCATGTAAATTAGCAACTTTTGCAGCTCTCTCAACGGCCGCGTAGTCTATACTTGAGGGATCATGTCCAAAAGCAATATTTGCTGCGATGCTATCGTCTGAAAGATAAATTTGCTGTGGAACATAGCCAATAGTTTTCTGCCATGACCTTACGTTACCTGATTCTATTGCTACATCATCAACACTTAATTTGCCTTTCTGAGCATCCAGCAGCCCTAAAATAAGATCAACCGTAGTGGTCTTTCCTGAACCTGTAGTCCCTACGAATGCAACTGTACTTAGAGCTTTAATGGTCAAATTAATATCATTAATTGCTGGCGCATCCTGACCTTGGTATTGAAAGCTGATACTGTCGAGCGCTATCTTTGCCCGAATCCCAAGAGGGTGAATATGCTCCTCTATCTTGGATTCAATATCTGTTTTATCAAGTGAATTTAGATCATCATACAAAAGATTGAGCGCAGGAATAGAGAACTTTACCGTAGTAAGCTGACTATAAACCTGCTGCAAAGACGGCATCATTCGATAACCAGCTAAAGTATAGAGCGCCAACACCGGCAGAACGTCTTCAAAATCACCATAAGTAGTCATTAAATAAAGGACTAATGCCAGCACACCACCAAACGCCAAAATCTCCATTAAGAATCGCGGCATTTTCCCAATTATGTGCTGAGTGGCTGTGTGTTTGGCATAACGTAAGGAAGGATCATCGAATCTTTTTAATAGCGTATTCTCTAGCCCGAAAATTTTTATGTCTTTAATCCCGCTAAACCCTTCTTGTATAACCTTGAAACGCTCTTTATTCGCAAGCACTCTATCTTCACCAATATTAGTCAAGAATTTACGCAGTAATAAATAGGTTACCACGTAAATACCACCGAGAAAAAAGCCGACAGCCCCTGCTAACCAAGAATCGACGAAGAATAAAAGCACCATGATTGAAACTGTAACTGCGCCATAAGCAATGACATTCATTATTGGGAAAAGAACGCCATTAATAACGGCAGTGACTTCAGATAGCACTGCTTTGCCTATATCCGCACTGTGTCTATTTAAAAACCAACTGTATGGCTGGTGCACATAACGATCTACAAGCTCCCTACTCAAAGAACGATTACACCTCTGCGTGAAACGCTCCATAAAATAAAGCGTTAACGCTTTGAAGCCAATTGAAACCACCATGATAACAAATACCACCACACCCAGAGAAAACATAAACTCATCGGTTTCCAGTAATTTACCCTCAACCTGAACAAATCCGCCAACCTGATACATCAACAATAAATATTGGTTGCTTGAAATCACTTCTGGATTAGCTACTACCGCCATGAACGGTGCAATGGAGGCAACACCAGCCGTATCTAACAGCGCCATCACCACGATCATTGCCAGCAAAGAAAAAGCTTTGCGCCGATCTTGAGGCCTCAAAAGAGAGACAACTTTTTTAACTGTATTCATAATAACCCTAAACTCTAATGGTACATATCGCGATCCACGCAGTAATACTGCACGGGACTCTCAGCAATAAAAAAACAGATTATTTCATCAATTGACTAATCACATACTTGATTGATGGCTTATAAGAAAACTCTTGAATTTCAAATATTTTTTGTATTTTTAGGTTTGATAGTCTGGAATCTAGAGGCCTACTGGCCAGTGTTTTGTATTGAGATGTCGCTATAGGGTTAATCACAACGTCCGATGTGAGAAACCCAAGATCTAAACCCACATTAATAATTTCTCGAGCAAAACTAGACCAAGTATTGTGAGGCATTCCTGAAAAATTATAGGTCCCCCATACAGCTGTCCCAGCACTGATCTTTTTACAAATATCTAAAATAACCCTGGCGATCAAATCTGCAGGGGTTGGGCCACCATACTGATCGGAAACGATAGATAGCTCCTTATGATCTCGTGCTTTATTAATAATAGTTTTTAGAAAATTATCACCGTGCAAACCAAAAACCCAGCTAGTTCGAAGAATTATGTGCCGTTCTAACGATTCACGTACCGCGTTCTCCCCCTGCCATTTGCTCATTCCATAAACGCCAAGGGCGTTTACCGGATCATCCTCAGTGTACTCCTGACCCTTGGAGCCATCGAAAACATAATCAGTCGAAATTTGAATTAATGCAATACTTTGACTCGCGCAAATTTCAGCCAGACTACCAACGGCATCACGATTAACCGAAAATGCGATTTCCGGCTCCTGCTCTGCCCTATCAACAGCCGTATAAGCAGCAGCATTGATCACAATTTCTGGCTTATGTTGCGCAAATACTTTTTGCAACGAGACTGTATCAGTAATTTCTAACTGCCTCCTATCCAACGCAACAAAGTCGCACCCTGCAGCGGTTGCTTCCCTGACTAACTCCCAGCCAATCTGCCCATTCGAACCAATAATTAGTATCTTCATATCTAGTAAATAAGCTCAATTATGCTGTAAAAACTGGAAGATTCGCATGCGAAACATCCGATAAGTTAAAATATTTTGAATCTTTATCCGAAAGAACGGGTGACTTTATTGGCCAAGGAATATTTAGCTCAGGGTCATTCCAGCTAATACCTCCCTCATCATCAGGATGATAGTAATCCGTGCACTTATATTCAAAGTCAGCATAATCTGATAAGACACAGAATCCATGGGCAAATCCAGGCGGAACATACAGTTGCCGCATATTCTCATCACTTAACTCAGCCCAAACGGCCATACCAAAAGTTTTTGAGCCCAACCGAATATCTAGGGCCACATCAAAAACTCGACCCCTAGCTACTCTTACTAGCTTCCCTTGAGGGTGCTTTAGCTGGTAGTGCAGGCCCCTCAATATATTTTCTCCTGACCTAGAGTGATTATCTTGAACAAAATCAGCGTCAATACCAACATTTTTGTATTTACTGGCAGAATACGTTTCCAGGAAAAAACCGCGCGAGTCACCAAATACTGCTGGCTCTAGAAGTATGACTTCTGGTATTGATGTTCTAATTATTTTCATATTTTACTTACAAATTAATTTAGATAAGTACTTGCCATAATCACTTTTCAATAGCGGCTGAGCTAACTCGTTAAGCTGCTCATCGCTTATATAGCCCCTAGACCAAACAATCTCTTCAGGGCACGAAATTTTCAGCCCCTGCCTGCGCTCTATAGTTTCGACAAAACCTGATGCCTCGTTTAGTGATTCGAAAGTTCCAGTATCTAGCCATGCATAGCCTCTACCCATTATCTGCACTGAGAGATCACCACGATCCATATACATACGATTCACATCTGTTATTTCTAGTTCTCCTCTGGCAGATGGCTTAACATTTCCAGCCATCTCAACAACATCTTTATCGTAAAAATAAAGCCCAGTTACCGCGTAACTAGACTTTGGATATATCGGTTTTTCTTCTAAAGAAATTGCCCTACTTTCGAGTCCAAACTCAACAACCCCATAACGTTCGGGATCATTCACGTGATAACCAAAAATACTCGCACCAACCTCTTTACCAGATGCCTCTTCTAGCTGTTGCTGGAGCCCATGACCATAGAATATATTATCTCCAAGGATTAGCGCCGAGGGATTATTGCCAATAAATTCTTTCCCAAGCAAAAATGCTTGCGCAAGACCATCAGGAGAGGGCTGGACTTTATATTGCAGATTGATACCCCACTTTGCACCATCACCAAGTAAATCAATAAACCTTCCTATATCGTTTGGAGTAGATATAATGAGAATATCCTTAATACCAGCTAGCAGTAGTGTGCTTAATGGATAGTAAATCATTGGCTTGTCATAAATCGGTAATAACTGCTTCGATACGACTTGAGTGACCGGATGCAACCGCGTACCCGATCCACCTGCCAATATTATTCCCTTACGACTCATTTTTTTACCCCCAAGCCAATGCGATATTGCTGATACTTACCATCCTGCACTCGCTCCCACCATAGTTTATTTTCAAGATACCACTCGACCGTTTTCCTTATTCCAGTTTCAAATGTTTCTTTCGGCGTCCAACCAAGATCATTAGACATTTTCCCTGCATCTATTGCATATCTAACATCATGTCCAGGCCTATCGGGAACAAAGGTAATTAGCTCTTCGTAGAGATTTATCAGACCAGGATGAACTGGAACCAATTCATCAAGGATACGACAAAGTGTTTTTACAACTTCCAAGTTGGTCTTCTCATTGTGCCCACCGATGTTATATGTCTCTCCGTCAATCCCCGAAAGGACAACTTTTACCAACGCCCGAGCATGATCTTCAACGAATAGCCAATCTCTAATTTGCGAGCCTGAACCATATATTGGCAACGCTTTACCCTTAATTGCGTTAATGATTGTCAAAGGTATCAATTTCTCAGGAAAGTGATAAGGGCCGTAATTATTAGAACAATTCGTGATTACAACTGGAAGACCATAAGTCCGGTGCCATGACCGAACTAAATGGTCTGAACTCGCCTTAGAAGCGGAATAAGGTGAACTTGGGGCATAGGGCGTATTTTCTGTAAACAGATCACCCCCCCCCACTAAATCGCCATACACCTCGTCGGTAGAAATATGATGAAATCGAAATTGGCATTTTTTATCTTTGGGAAGGCTCGACCAATAATGACGGGCGCACTCAAGCATTACATAGCTACCGACAATATTAGTTTGAATAAATTCCGCTGGAGCATCGATGGAGCGATCGACATGGGATTCTGCGGCTAGATGCATAATCTTATCTGGCCTGTGTTTATCCAACACTTTCTTAATACTCTCATAATCACATATATCTATATGCTCAAAGTGATATTGCGGAGAGTCTTTGACCGCGTCAAGAGACTCTAAATTTCCCGCATATGTAAGTTTATCTACATTTACAACCTCAAAGCCACAGTCATTAACCAAGTGCTTAACAACAGCAGACCCAATAAATCCAGCGCCTCCAGTTACCAGAAATTTCACACGTAATACCCTCTATACCATTTTACAAAATGCTCAATCCCCTCTTCGATAGAGGTGCCCGGCTGAAAATTACAAAGCTCGGATAGAGGGCCAATATCAGCATAGGTGACAGGAACATCACCCGCCTGCATTGGCAAAAGATTTTCAATTGCCTTCTTCCCTACTGAGCGCTCAATAGCACTAACAAAACGTCTCAACGTGATGGGATTATTGTTCCCAATATTAAGAATCTGAAATGCAGATTTAGCATTTGTAATCTCATTTGACCTAGACTTAGGCTTTGAATCAATTAGGCGAAGAATTCCTTCAATGATGTCATCTATATACGTAAAATCACGCATCATCTTTCCCGAATTAAACACATTAATAGGTTTGCCGGCGTCAATCGCCTTAGTAAAACTATAGTATGCCATGTCAGGCCGACCATAAGGGCCATAGACAGTAAAAAACCGAAGGCCAGTGCAAGGAATACCAAATAAGTGACTGTATGAGTGAGCCAAAAGTTCGTTTGATTTTTTTGTTGCCGCATAAAGACTAACAGGATAATCAGTGTTATCAGAGACACTAAATGGTTGCTTACTATTCATACCATAAACGGAGCTTGAGGAAGCAAAAAGTAAATGCTGTATCTTAGAATGCCTACAACATTCTAAGATATTAGTAAAACCCACCAAATTGGAATCAACATAAGCCTTAGGGTTTTCTAGAGAATAGCGAACCCCTGCTTGCGCAGCTAGATTAATCACAATATCAAATAAATTCGCTTCAAATAGATCTTTTAGGTCGGCATCATGACTAATGTCCAACTGAACAAAGTTATATTTTTCTCTGAGATTATTATCAAGCACATACTTATCTAGGACATTTAATCTATGCCTTTTGAGCTGAGGATCATAATAATCATTTAGATTATCAATACCAGTAACGTGGTAACTCAGCTCCAGCAAAGCCCTAGTAAGATGAAAACCAATAAAACCCGCGGAACCTGTTACGAGCACTTTTTTCATAACTTAGTTCTCTCCGAAAACATCACGGGAAAATACTTTTTCCTGTACATCTATCAAACAATCAGCACACCTGTTTGCAATAATAACATCAGACCAGTCTTTGAATTCGCCCAAGTCGCGAATAACCCTCGACCCAAAAAACCAAGATTTTTCAAGGGAGGGTTCATAAACCAACACCTCAATCCCCTTGGCTTTAATTCGCTTCATAACTCCCTGTATCGCTGACGATCTAAAATTATCACTGCCTTCTTTCATAGCTAGGCGATAGAAGCCCACAGTCCTAGGGTTTTTCTTTATGATTTCATATGCAATAAAGTCTTTGCGAGTTGTATTTGAGGATACGATTGCTTGAATTAGCGTCTGTGGCACCTGATCATAATTTGCAAGTAATTGCTTAGTATCCTTAGGAAGACAGTATCCGCCATAACCAAAGGATGGGTTGTTATAACCATCACGTATGCGCTCATCGAGACATACGCCATTGATAATACTTTTCGTATCTAGGTCATGGGCCATGGAGTAAGAATCTAACTCATTAAAAAATGAGACCCTCATAGCAAGGTAGGTATTAGCAAACAACTTGACAGCTTCTGCCTCCGTGGACTTAATGAAAAGAGTCTCAATACTTTCCTTTTCTGCGCCCTGTTTTAACAGACCCGCAAATTCAGCACCGGCCTTACACTGGCTACCCACAATGATTCGTGATGGGTAGAGGTTATCTTTAAGTGCCTGACCTTCTCTTAAAAATTCAGGCGAAAATATAACCCGATCAGTTTCGAATCTCTCTTGAAGCAACCTGGTATGACCAACCGGAATCGTTGATTTAATCACTACCAACGCATCAAGATTTAACTTAAGCGCATTCTCAACCACAGCGTCAACGGAACTAGTATCAAAACAGTTTGTGTCTGAATCATAGTTCGTTGGTGTTGCCACAATTATAAAGCTAGCACCGTCATATGCAGCTTGCTTGTCCAATGTAGCAGTCAAGGACAGTGATTTTTCGGATAAGAATGATTCAATTTCTGTATCGGCAACCGTGGATTGTCTATTCTTTATCTTACCGACTCTTGTCGCATCAATATCCAGCACCGTGACATCATTGCGCTGAGCCAGCAGCACCGAGAGGGACATGCCCACGTAGCCGGATCCAACGACGGTTATTTTGGTTTTTTTAATCAAGATTCAATAACTCTATGGTTGTTTGGGGTTTACTATTTTTAAAGATTCTGGAAACTAATATATCTGTTCTCGGTAAAAGCCATTATCGAACCCTACCAGCCACTATTTTCAATCAGCGGCGTTATGTACTACTTGGTCTGAGGATCTCGCATACCCAGCGCTAAATTTGCACTTAGGTAACCCTGTTTATTGCCACCATCAAAGATGCCTGCATCGGTCTCAAAGGCATTTAATCCGTCAAGCTTAAGTAGCTCATCCAGTGCATCAGTTAGCTGGGTCTCACCACCCACACCCGCAACGGACGTCTCCAGCAGGTCCAACACTTTAGAGGGCAGAATATACCCACCCAATACGACTAAATTGGAGAGCGCATCTTTTGGTGAGGGTTTTTCAACCAAGCCCTTTAAGGAAATACTTTTAACGGGCTCACTCACCTCTCCATTTAAGTCAGTAACACCGTAATTTTCAATCGCCCCTGAATTAACTCGCTCAACCATGATCTGGCCCACACCAGTCTCATTCCATGCATCAGCCATGGCAGCATAACTGTGGTTCTGAGCCCTTGATTCTTGATGATGCACCAGAACATCAGGCTGCAGAACAGAAAAGGGCTCATTATTTAAGAGGTGCTTAGCACATAGTGGGCATCAAAATGATTGTCGATCGCCTCCTTGCCACTTCTTGTGACCAGTATGATTTCAGTAATACCGGCCGCAATAGCTTCTTTGACCAAATTTTCAATAATGGGGCAATAATAAACAGGAAGCACCTCATTTGGGATCGCCGTCGTCGCCGGCAGCATACGTGTTCCCAGACCGGCCACAGGAATCACTACTTTTTTATTTTAGCGATCATACGCTTTAATCCTTAAGTGGAGTTTTCGCGGCTATGCGCTGCAACCGATACTAAATACCGAATTTACTCTTAATGTTATCAAAGTCTGATGAATCAAGCCGCGGACCGAATCTTGCGACGACTCTTGCGGCACAGTCATTGGCCAGATCTGCCGCCCAAGCATAGCCCCTGCCAGAGGTGATGGCATATAAAAAGGCACCGGCGAACATATCTCCAGCACCATTGGTATCGATAGCCGTGGCCGTAACACCCTTAGATTGATTCACCGTATTACCATCAAAGGAAATGGCGCCATTAGCGCCGTCAGTAATAGCAAAGGTCTTGGCGCACTGCTTAAGACTCTTTGCGGCCGCCTCAAGAGTGTCGGTGCCGGTAAATGCCATTGCCTCGTCTTTATTGCAAAAAATAAGATCAACACCACCGCCCATCACCTCGCGCAACGCATCACCAAAGGCCGCCACGACAAAGGGGTCCGACAGGCTAACCGCGATCTTGACACCATTGGCTTTGGCCAACTCAACTGCCGCTTTAGTGGCGGCTGTTCTTGCCTCGTCGGTGACCAGGTAGCCCTCAACGTAGAACCATTCTGAATCAACCAAGGCGGCCTGATCTATCTCGCGTGCTGACAAGTCCTCACTCGCACCCAGAAAGGTGTTCATCGTGCGCTCGGCATCATCGGTCACCATGACCAAACACTTGCCGGTAACGCCTGATTCTTGACCTGCAGAATGAAACGCTACGCCAGCATTATTTAAGTCATCAATGTACAGCCCACCATCGCTATCATCAGCCACCTTGCCGCTGAAAAATGTACTTGCACCCAAACTACTGGCGGCAACCAATGAATTGCAGACAGAGCCACCGCACTTGCGGTCCATTTTGCGGCTCTCTGAGGCCAAAGCAGCCAGAAGCTCGAGCTGCCGGCCTTCATCAACCAGGCTCATTACACCTTTGTCGATATTAGCGTTAACTAGGAATGCGTCAGATACCTCAACCTCAGTGTCCACTAGGGCCGCTCCGATCCCATAAATATGATAGCTAGCCATGTAAATACTTAATCCTGCTTTAGGTTTTGTTGCTGTTTAACTTCTTCTTGCAGCTGCTGGATCTCTAGCTGCAGATCACCATATTCTCGTTGCTTTCTGACCAAAAACCGCCCCGTGAGGGCGGCCTTCTCAACAATCCCACTAGGGGTCAATAAATACGCATAGCCCCACTTATTATCTGAGCGCTGAAAGTTATCCAGCTTAACCCAGCCCACATCAATGAGGGACTTCACCAAATAGTGAGTTTTACCCAAACTAACGCCCAACTCCTCAGCAAGCTGGCGCTGGGTTAGATCGGGTTGCCGCTCAAGTATTTTGAGCGCGCGATATTCGAGCTCTTGATTTGTCATATGTAGAGGGTAGTAGTAGTTTATTAGTTCAGGCAGGCTACCGCAGGACACTGTTAAGACAGATCCTTAAAAAAACACCAAAACGAGCAAACTAAATGGCTCCAAGCCTGTTCATGTGATGAACAAAATAACATAAGTGAATACAATTGCAAGTTTAAGCTAACATTCTGTGAACCAGTTCCGCTGCTATTAACAATTACTTAAGCTTTCCTATGCTCATGAAAATCAAGCAGTAAAGAACACTTTGAAGCGCGAACATCCAAAGCCAAAGATTACTGGTGAGGAGAATGTAATCAGCAAGGTAAATAAATAAAACTAAACCGGAACTGCCCAGAGCGATAGACAAACCTGTTGCCGAGTTACTCAAATTTTTTGATCTAAAAATACGCTGAAAGAAGATGTTAACACGATTATGCAGATGATCATTATCCGGTGCAGTTAACGAAGCACCGCTGTGCCAGCGCCGCAACAGGCTAACACTAAAGTCGGCACACGGATAAAAATACAACGCAGCTAGGAACGGCAGCGAAACCACACCCGTACTGTAAGCCGCTAACCCGCTCAACAACATAGCCGAGCCAAGGCCATAAGAACCCGCATCGCCCAAAAATAGACGCCCTGAAATGACATTAAAGATCAAGAATAGACTTGCCCCATAAAAGCCGGACTGAAACGCGATACCACCAATTTCATTCGAAAAAATAAAGCAGCTAATAACAAAAATACCTGACACAAGCCCATTAGCCCCATCAACCGTATTAACGGCATTAATGAAGCCCACTGAGAAAAATAAAGTGATAAGCATCGCCACCCACGAGAAGCCTAGAAGCCAGTCGATGCCCCAGAGACCAACACTGCCGGCCACTAGGTCTGGTGACAATATAAATACAACCAAAAGCAGTAGGGACTTGCTAGTCAAACGAGCTCTTGGAGATAGGCTGTTATTTCGCAGATCCTCTAATAAGCCAAGGAGAAAACAACCACACGCTCCCAACCATGACGGCCAAAATATTCCTAGTGACACCGAGGTGTTACTGCCACGATAGCCGCTCATTAATAAGAAACCCATTGACACTAAAACGCCTATTGCAACTGCCACTCCGCCTAGTCTTGACGACTGGACCTCAGATATCCCATGCTTATCAACTGAATCTGCAGCATAACTTTGCATCGTCATTAATTGCATGATTAGTATCATAATGAGGCCGGACAGACCAAAAGCAGCTGTTGCTAAAAGCGCCATTATTGCAAGCTTTGACAGCTCGCGAGAAGAGAGAACAAATGATTTCAAGTAAGGACTTCTTGGCGTGAATTTATGCGATAGAGGATAGCACTTTATTAACGCTACCTCCAGTATTTACCTTAACGAAAAGTAGTGGTCCCTTCCCTAAACATCAACAACATGCTGGCTGAGAGGACGACCTAAACCGGTCAGATAGAATGTAAGGCCATAGGCTAGGCATTGTAAAATAAAGACTAGGACCCACAGTTGAGACGTTACCGGCAACCAGTTCAAGAAATTTCCGACCATTGCAATGCCAGCGCTGGACGCCACTATCACACCACCGGTTAAAGAGTTAGCCACAGTTGCTGAACGAAATCTCTTTTGAAAATGAAAATGTATTCGATTATGTAGATGATCATTGTCGGGCAAAAATATTGCCCTACCCGCCCAACTCCGCCGCACTATGGCTGACACAAAGTCGATGCAGGGATAGGCCAGCAGCACCGCTAAGAAGGGAGCCGAAAGCACGCCGTCGCTAAACAAAAACAAGCCTGATTGCACCAGTGCCGCGCCGAGGCCGTAGGATCCTGCATCACCGAGAAATATTCGCCCCGAGATCACATTAAAGATAGCAAAGAGTCCGCAACTTATCATAAGAGCCGCAAAAACTAATGAGCCTGTTTCCGCGAAAAAAACACTAAATGAGATCGCCAGTATACCCGGCATCAAGCCATTGGCACCGTCAGCCATATTAACCGCATTAATGAAGCCCACACAAAAAATGACCGTTAACAACCATCCCATGATAGGCGCTGCCATAAGAGCATCTAACCCCCAAACACCCAGATCTAAGGGAATTAAGGCGGGTCTATAGGCAATCAGCAGCGCAAAAATGATCAACTCCACCCATAGTCTATACCTGGGGCTTAAAAAACCATTATTAAGATCTTCGATTAACCCAAGCGCCATGCAGGCAAGCACCGCTAACCAGCCAAAAAGTTGCGCCTCAAAGGGGACTCGCAGATCACCAACAAGACCGGTATAGCTACCTACACCTAATAGACCAACCGTGCACAGTATTACAGCCAAGCCTCCAAGCCTAGACGCACCTATTTTTGAAATCCCATGTTTGTCAACACTATCTTGGGCATAACTTTGTCGAGTAAACCATTGCAGGATAATCATGATGACAAGGCCAGTAAGGCCAAAAAAGATGGTGGCGAGCAGCATCATTGCCGACAGCCGCATGAGATCCTTTTCTGTAAGAACAAAAAGGTTTTTATCCATGGTTAACCAACGCAAGCATCAATCCCGTTACCCCTATTTCCGTCCTATTAATCTAGGACTATTATCGTAACCAGTATCACCCATAAATTTACCTTTAGGCAGTCTTAATAATACTTTCGTGCATAGTGCATTCCTAAAACTAACAGCACTGAAAAAATTCCACCCAAAAGAGTTCCAGTTATACAAATCATGGCACGTCTGGGTTGAGACTTCTGCTCGGGCACCATGCTTGGATCTACAACCACAAAGGCGTAGTCTGGATTAGCATCGGCAAGCATTTTATTTTTAGTTTGCTCTCCAATGATGACATAAAACACTTCCTGCATTTCAGCGACGGATGTTTTGCCTATCTGCTCTTTTAAATATGCAATGTTTCTAGTGACTTTATCCACTTGCCTTCGTTGCATAAAGCGGTTAATCGACTCGATGTAAAGGTCTAGCCATTTTTTTGCGATCTGTGGGGAAAAATATTCGATAGATACTGATACTAAACCTGACTTTTTATCTTCTGTGACAAGGAGCTTTTGAGAAAACGCATCAAATAATTGCCAGCTACTAGGGGCTTCGCCTAACCACTCATTTGCATCCACATCATAAACGTCGTCATTAAATTCTAAAGTATTAGACCCTTTATTCCAGCCCTCTGCCGCATAAACCTCAACGGCAATATTATTTTCAGCAATAAAGCCTTCAATATAACTCCAGGATTTCATGATTTCTTGCGCTATCTGCGCCTCACCGCTCTCGCCACCGCCGCCGAGACTGACGCCAGCTAAGGACGCAAGCCCGCCCAACTGACCTAAAGCTCCTGAGACACCACCGCTCCCGGATTGCGCCGGCACCAGCAATGCAGTGGCTTTGTACTGATTAGGCACTGACAGCGCATAGATTATGGAAGCAACCCCAAAAACAGCTGTAATAGCAATGATCTTTATTTTACCTGCCAACAGAACACCAAATAATTCTCGCAGGTCGACTTCATCATCATACTGATTCGATGTTTGATTATCTGGCGCATTGCTATCCATTTGAGTGTTCATTATTTAGTCACCAAAATCATAGAGGCTAAACCAGACGTAGTATTAAAGACCACCTGAGTCACTTCACGCCACAAAGTTAAGTTATCAGTATATCCTGCGTCTATTGGCACCACGATGGTGTCTCCAGGGTTAATCGAGTTATTGTCACCTGCAAAACGAAGCCAGCTCGTTGTTGGCCGCAACACCGAGCCGTCTGCACGAACAATATAAAGTTCTTTATTTTCTGCACGAGCAGTCAGCCCTGCTGACAAGCCTAAGTAGTCATTCAAATCTAACCCAGCCTGAAAAGTATGGGTTCCCGGGCGTCGAATCTCGCCTACTACGGTCACCGTAGAAATCTGCTCAGGTATTCTTAAAGTATCTCCATCTTCAAGGACTATGTTAGCTAAACTATCTCCACTCATAGCTGCCTCGACATCCACTAATAAACGCCCAGCACCCTCGAAATTTTCCAGTATTTCAGCGATTGCTTGGACCTCTTGTATATTTATATTATTGTCTTCTTTGGTTAGCTGCGAGGAGGCAAAATCACGAAGAATCGACTGAGCAAACTGCTTAGATCTCTTATTCTCTAGCTCGGCTATAGACTCTCGAGTAAATATGGCTCCAACTGGGAATGCGCTTTGGGTAAGACCACCCGCTCTCTCAATCACATCAGAGAGCCTTTCATTTTTACGTATACGGTAAGTCCCTGGAAACCTAACTTCCCCCTCTAGAGCTACCTCATTCGCAGGATTCCAGTCCGGCAATTCTTTCACATTTAAGTGATCTCTTGACTGCAGCCTAGTCCCCGACAATGATGCCAGCTCTGTTCTCAGATTTAAGTCACGGTAGCGGCTCAAGATATTATTATTTGGACCAAGATACAAACTACCTAGCTCTGCTGAATCAAGGAATGCACTATCTTTTAACCCTCCGGCCGCCGCTATTAAATTAGCGACAGTACCATTACTCGCTAAGGGGTAGTCACCTGGTAACTTAACTGCACCCGATATAGAGACGATTCCCAGAGGCTCACCGCTACGCGCCTGTCCCTTTAGCTTTTCAAGAACAGGCTTTAGCATCGCTACCCTTTCAACGGCCTTTAATGCGGCTTCAGCTTCAGCTTTAGTGCCAACGGCAGTGTTCTTGCCTGCGCCTGTGCCTGTGCCTGTGCCTGCGCCTGTGACTGTGCCTGTGCCTATGGCTGCGTCCGTGTCAGCGTCTGTATCATCATCGGCGGTCAGTCGACTGGTGCCTACCGAATAATTGCCTGAAGCGTATAGATTCGTAGTTTGCATCTTCTTTAGTTGGGCTTTAAGTCGAACTAGCTGATCATTAGCAGTATCAAGAGCCGAAATTTCGGTAACACTAGGCAAACCAAATACGATAATTTTATCTCGCGCTTGAGTCAAAATATTGTCCTGCGAACCAACATCACTTAAGGCCCTTGCCAGATTAATTTGCAGGACCTCAATATCAAGCTGCACATTTTTTTGTCGGACAACTAAGCCATAACTCAAGTCAGCGTAGGGTTTTAAATCGCCGGGAATTGACGAAATGATATCAGAGATTCTCTGCCCAGCGACCCAGCCATAGATTCCAGGTCGCACCACAGCGCCCTCTAATGTTACCGCTTTGTCTAAATTGTCGGTGCTCTCGGGCACCCTTATCTTGTCACCATTACGAAGGCCTACCTTCGCTTGCTTAGGATCAGTCAGGTCAATATTTTGAGCGCCAGGTAACGACTTGCCGACAGCTTTGCTAACCACTCCAATGGCATGAGCATAGGCATCTTGACTTAAACCACCAGCCATTGCTACAGCATCGGCAACAGATTCACCGCCTAAAAACTCATAGATCATGGGTCGCTTTACAGCCCCCTCAACTGTTACCACGCCGGAATAGGGTGGCACAAAAACAACGTCCCCTGACTGCAGCCTAAGGTCACCACTAGCATCGCCCTTTAATAGCAGCTGGTAAACATCAAATGTTTCAGCAATGACGCCATCCCGCTTGACTTGGATATTGCGTAACGCGCCAATATCATCAACTCCACCAGCTTGAAATAATGCCTGAGTAATCGTGGTCAATCCCGACACTGAGTATGCTCCAGGAATCACCACCTCACCGGCCATAAAAATATTAATAGCACGCAAACGCCCCATTGAGACGGTTGCCTGTGCACCTATTATCTGGTCTTTGACGCGAGACTGAATGAGCTCTCGAGCATCCTCATAGGTTAAGCCTGCGACCGTAATTGGTCCTAGCTTTGGAAAACTAATCTGGCCATTCCGGGTAATTTGCAAATCGTACTGCTCATTGACGGTGCCGAAAAGCTGAATAGCTAGCTGGTCTCCGGCGCCCAAGCGATAATTGTCAGGTACGATGGCATCATCGGTCGGCGCAAAGGTACTGACCTCTTTGTCAAACAGCGATACACCGTACCGCTTAACTTCTTCTTTTTCTTTAATCAAGGATTTTTCGAACTCAGCAAATTTTTGCTGGAACAATTCATAGTTCTCTTCCGATTCTAAATCTGTGTCCAGTAAGGCCCTCTGGTCTAACGGTCCGCCTGGCACAGCAATGTCTGCATTAACCTCTTTACCGCCAGCACCACCCAAAACTTGATCAAGATCGATGCCGTATTGCGCGGCCAATGCTTCTTGTTGCGCTCGGGGCATGCTTTTCAACTGTTGCATCATTTGTGGGCTAATAGTCTGCGCTGACACTCCCGCTGACAACAAGACTGAGGTTAACAATAGACCCTTCAAACATACCCTTGCAGTATTCACGATATTAGCCCCAGCGCGAGACCAGTTTGGATAATCTAAAGGAAAAGAACCCATCTTATAAAAAATACTCATACCCTGTATAATCCTTGTTATTAATTTAATCTTAAACGCAATACCATTAGGCTTGAGTCTACCACCTGCTCAATATAAGTAATTTGGCCTTGACTACCAACCAAAATCGTATTTACGTAGGTTTGTTTGCCGCTGCACTGCTGCTCAAACCGTATGCCAGCCATGGTGTCGTACTTCAGCCATGGATCACACTGATGTTTTGCGACAACTCGGCCATCGACAACAAAGACCCTCTCATTACCCGAATCCTGGATCTCCCACGCAGGGATGAAACTACTCAACCCACTTACTTTTATGATGCGCCAACCGTCGAACGAGATCGCATCAAGATTATTAACAAATACAGTTGCTTCATCAGTGATGACGGGCTGAACTACAGCAGAATAACCCCCAAAACCAACACTCCATCGAGAATTAGGCAACGGGTTAGAATCTGGAGTAAAGGCGGCTATTATTGAACTTAACTGGCTAGATTGGACCTCGAAATACTGACATCCGCTAAGCATTAAACAGAGACCAAAAGCCACCAACCGCAGGATCGACATTAGGGCACCATCCTATTTTTTAAATCACTGAAGGCATCATAACGAGCCCCTCTAATATCCCACCAGATATTAGCACTAAAATCTTCCAGACGCTGCCCACCATCTCGCTGAATAGGGCGAAGGCGGGCAGCATAACCGCCGCGAGTATTGCCACCGAAAAGCCCATCGAAAGGTATTTTGAAGAACATGCCCTTGTCAAAACTACCCTCACCAAAATCACTTGCCGAGACATCGGTCTTTGTCGCCCAAAGACCGATCATCCAGCCGTTACTGAAGGTTCGTCGCACCTCTAGGGTAGCACCTATGTCTTTAGCCAAATACTTGCCTGCATGCACAGCGATATCATAATTATAAAATGGGGTCGCCCAGTAGACACTAGCAAATGTAGTAGCCGTTTGATAGTCAAGGTGCTTAAAGCTTTTATCATACGCGCGTTGACGCACCCAATTGGCACTAAGGCCATATGCTAAACGAGACTGAGAGCGTTGGTAGAGCACCTCACCACCTAGTCCGCTGTACATATCCTCCAAGACACCGCCAAAAACACGATAATGCAAGCCTTTCAAGGCACTACCGCGCTTTTCAAAGTATAGCGAGTCAAGGCCAGTTTCCCCTTGCTGAAGATACCTAACCACATCTGAACGCACACGAGATATATTAGAGCCTGAATCGAGACGGCCGCTCTCTCCAAAGTTGTTAGTAATATCAACTCCATACGCCCCGGTTAGTGTCCAAGCCTTTGGCAAGGCCAAGCTAGCTCCTATTTTTGTGTAAAGCTGATAACGTGCTGGATCATCAGGGTCAAACAACTGAACTCGGGTACCCACGCCCACATTAAAAAGTACCTTCCTTCGCACAAAGCTGGTCTTCCTTTGTGGAGATACCAAATTGCGCCCAGGTAAGATGCTAATTTGCCGCTCTACTAGACTTTTACTTCGTGCATACGCCAGTGATGGCCTACGCAACTGTATAGTTTGCACCCGATGACCAGCTTCTTCAGCAATGATTCTAAAGGTGTTAACAGAGGAGGGTAAATGTAGATCCGCTAGCACGGTCATTTTAGCGATAGCATCAGCCCAAACTGGGTATCGGTCATTACCCATAACCAATATGGCAGTATGCGAGGATGATTCAATACTAGCCTCTAGTAACAAAAGGCCTGAGCGCTCCACATCGAACAGTAGCGTGTCATACCAGTCTCGCTGATTGATCTGAGTGGGTAAATCTTGTGGCGCCATGTCCAAACTCGACATAAATGCGGACGCTGGACGCCTCGGAAAAAGAGATTTAGTATCTAAGGACGCCGATAGCTCTACGCCCCATTCCTCCTCGTGCTGCCGTGATAAAGAAAGCGACAAGCCAGGCAAAACATCCCACTTCACTGCGGCGCTCCACGGGCTTTTAGGTCTTGCCCCCCCGTAACTAACCTCATGGTCGTACTGATCAGGATTATATTCCAGCATTAGTGACACAGGCAAAGAGTCCGGCTTATAGTGAACACCACCAAAAAGGCCTACCTTTTGACCACTAAAGTACTCGCCACTATTGAACTTTCCACCTCCAGAACCAGCTCTTTTTCGAGCCCCGAAGAAAGTGTCGTCTAGGTATCTTAGAGGATTTTTGGAATCGCCCGTGCCCGCTAATCGGCCCCAACCAAGACCCAAAGTAAAATCAAACTCGCCCAGTGCTTTAGAGGCTACCAAATACTCAGCACCATACACGCTAGTACCTACCAAATCTCGAAAGCCCAAGGCAACCTGAGGAAGATAGCGCTGCTCTTCCCATAATCGAAATTTCATTGCGTAATTTCGATCATAGGTATAACCAATTCCAGTCCATCCGGTATATCGGAACGTTCCCTCGAGCCAAGGAGTGGCCTGATAGGTGATCGAGTAGGCATTAGTTCGTGACTGTATAGCCGCAGAGGCGGTCAACGTCCCATCGCTAGCCATCCTGGCTGTGGGGGTGTCAATCAAGCCAGTGATACCAAAATCTGACGCTAACGATAACTCTATAGCCACCGAAGAAATAATCAGCACGAGAAGTCTATACATTAATTTTATTTTTCCAGCGATTTTAAGTTAAAAAAGGGCACCATAGGTGCCCTTCCCTTCTAACTTACTACCGGAAAAATTAAGTCCCAGTGGTAGAGGTGGCCGAGGTCGCAGTGGTACTTGTCGTACCTGTCGTACCTGTCGTAGTTGTAGTTGTAGTTGTAGTTGTTGAAGCAGCCGCTTCCTCAGTGGTAGTAGTAGTAGCCGCTTCCTCAGTGGTAGTAGTAGTAGCCGCTTCCTCAGTGGTAGTAGTAGTAGCCGCTTCCTCAGTGGTAGTAGTAGTAGCCGCTTCCTCAGTGGTAGTGGTAGTAGCTACTTCCTCAGTAGTAGTGGTAGTAGAAACTGGCGTAGGCGTAGGCGTAGGCGTAGGC
>Ga0257120_1000142_pt1 | contig 55729 bp, 44 predicted proteins | sample SI106_10metaG_FD_190153 | JGI IMG/M metagenome (GOLD analysis project Ga0257120, IMG submission 190153) | Marine microbial communities from Saanich Inlet, British Columbia, Canada - SI106_10 | ecosystem: Environmental > Aquatic > Marine > Inlet | place: Canada: British Columbia | collected...
ATGACGTATTTGACGTCGAAAACTTCTGGATTGCCAAAGAACCGCATCATCGGTATGGGAGGTATTCTAGATTCAGCGCGCTTTAAGTACCGTTTGTCGGAGCAATTGGGATGTTCTCCAAACGATTTGCAGGCACAAGTTATAGGTGGACACGGCGATACTACAATGATCCCATTAATCGACCACGCGACTTATAACAGCATGCCTGTCACTCAATTCCTTTCTAAGGAGCAGCAAGAGCAAGTGGTTCAAGAGACTATGGTAGGCGGTGCGACATTAACCAAGCTGATTGGAACGTCTGCGTGGTATGCGCCAGGTGCTGCCGGTGCAGAGTTGGTAGAGAGTATCGTACGCGATCAAAAGAAAATGTTCCCCTGTTCAGTATTGCTCAATGGTGAATACGGACAAGACGATATCTGTATTGGTGTTCCAGTCATTATAGGTAAAAGCGGTTGGGAAAAAGTAGTGGAGTTTGACCTCAGTACTGACGAGAAGGAGAAGTTTGAAGCTTCTGCCGCTGCCGTTCGTAAGATGAATGGTGCACTAGACGAAAATCTATAAGCCCACAGGGCCAAAAAAATACAACCCCCCGGGCGCGGAGCGCCCGGGGGGTTTTTTATGTTAAATTTTTTCGGATTACTTGAGCATTCTCTCGCCTGAGACGAAGGTGCAATAGCCTTGACCAAATAATCGATACCGTGTTTTGGCGATGATTCTGTAGATGAAGTCGCGCAAGAAGGTCGGAACTAAATTAAAGATTCGCGTCCAACGGTAGCCGGGAAGTCGCTCAAGGATGAGCAAGGCAGCTTTTGAGCGGATATAAAATTGGCCGTTTACATACAAAACAACAGAATCTTCATGTTTAAGGTGTTCCGGTAAATGTGCCTTGGCCCACTCGCTAGTTAATGAGGCGAAAGTGAAAGTGTCATAGAAATCTCTAGAGTGAATCCAATCCACGCTTTTATTGCAGAGGGTGCAAGGGCCGTCGAATAAAACTACGGTAGCGTTGCGCTGGAATTCCGTATCTGTCATTATTGAACAATTAAGCGCTCAACATTGCGCTCGCCGTCTTCCATTTCAAAGACAACAAGGTACATGCCACTGGCGAGTGCGAACTCATTCCTGCCTCCAGCGGGAATAGCGCCAAGCAAGCGTCCTTCGAGGGAATAGATGTGCGCAACAGTAACGCGATTGTCCGTGCATTCAAATTGGAAAATACCTTGAGTAGGGTTAGGATAAATCAAGCATTTTACGGGAGCCGTGGGGATTTCTTCAATAGCGATGTCACTAAAGGCTTTACCCTGAAAGTAATGCAGTCCGCCACTCATGTTCCCAAGGATTACGTCTGGGTAACCGTCCGCATTTAAATCCCCAACAGCAGGATGGAGGCGAGCTCCAGAGGCAAGGAAATGCGTATCCGCATTGCGAAGGGTCGGGCGCAAATTAAACCGCATGTTAGGACGTTGAGTAGAGCGACCACCATAGGGCATTTGACATCCGTCATTCGTAATGCCGTTCCAGCCTGTAATATCCCCGTAGCGCATGCTTGCGAACGAGGTGGTTTGAAGTTTAACCGGAATATCGCCCGTTTGGGCATGTTTTGAAAAGCAAATCTCTACCAGCAGATGATCTGTGCCATTCCATGTAAAAGGCACATCTAAAGGAATGTCGTTCCAGCCAGTGGTCATCACGCGAATACCGCTGTAGACGGATTGAAGGTTTTGTGTAATGAAAGTGGTTTGCGTTGTGTCCGTGACGTGTGTCATTTTGATATCAAAACCTTGCGTTAAATAGAGGCTAGCATTGGTACCTAATTCAAATCCGATGGTTTTCAATTGCCCGTAAATCCCGCCTGCACTCGTCAATTCATCTTTACTGAATACGATCTGCGTTCTGCCGTTGCGTTTCGAACCGCCGAATGGCGTTGCCTCACGTGTCGACGAGGTAGTAGTTCCACCACCGAAGACTACATCCAGCGCCGTTACGCCACTCATGATTGTACGTAAACTGTCCTTCTGCACGACGCCGAGGCTTTCCGATCCTATAAGTAGGGTGGTGTCGGATCCATAGACAATTGCCGGTGCGGAATAGCCATCCGGTGCTTGTGGACTGGTCATGTCGATTCCCGCCCATGCGGCATCCACAAGTGTGAAGGCATTGGGCAGGGTGCCCGTAAATTCATAAAACGCAATAGTACCAATCTCGTTACCCACTAATAAATCCAAATCACCATCTCCGTCAATATCTCCGAGGGTAGGCGCGGCGAAATTACCCACATCAATGGATTGTAGGCTTCCGCGATAGGTATAGCTATGGGCAGTAAAGTTGCCCGTATTTTCATAATAAAATAATTGGCCCGTTTCCGTGCCTACGATCATATCTGGATCATAATCTCCGTCGAGATCACCGAAGGTAGGACTGAGGCTTTCACCTAAGTTGTTGTAGCCGGCATTGGCTAAATCTGTATCCGTTAAGGTGAAGATTGGGCTGGTATTGGTGCCCGTGTTTGTGTAGAGGAACATACGACTCTTGTAGGTGCTGGGAGCGGTGTACAATCCTTTACCACCGACAACTAAATCCAAATCGCCGTCAAAGTCAATATCCACAAAGGTAGGTTTTGCTGCGGAGCCAATGTCGAGCATCTCGCTGACTAAAAAAGCGGAATCTATACTTCCCCAACTGGGATTATTGACCGTGCCGTTGTTTGGATAGAGCCAATTGTTTTTAGTATTCTGTGACCCATTCAAATTGGGGCTGACCATTAAATCCGGCACATTGTCAAAATTGATATCCTCATAAAAAGCCGCCGGAAAATATTCAATAGCGGTGGGTTGTGCCACTGGATATAGCGTATCCTTCGCCACCATAAAGGCACTATCGATGTGCCCACCGTTGTAAGCGGCTACGAGGTTTGTAAAACTCACATCGCCAATCAGTACATCCTGGAGTGAGTCACCGTTAAGGTTAAGTACCAGCAACGAAGACCCGGCATGCATGCCGCCAGAAGTTTTCTGAGTGAATTCAAGTTTTTGAACGCCCGCGCATCCGTTTAAGGTAAGGTCGTTGGAGCTGAGGTTTTCTTCGAATCGGCCCCAACAAGTCGTATTTAGCGTGAAGTCAAGTCCACATGCGGTAAGGCCTTCGTGCCAATTGACGGTTGCGCTCTGCCCAAAGGTGAGCACATCCATATCGCCATCACCATCGATATCTGAAATGGCCGGTATATCGCTGCTGAAGTTGTAAAGATTGGTGGTTGTGCCACCGGCACTAGTGGTTAAGTAATTCGTGGTCAATGCCCAAGTGAAACTTAAAGAGTCGGTCGTGCTCGTATTTTCCCAAACACCTATTCCTCCTAAAACGTAGGCGAAAAGATCTTTTTTACCGTCGCAATTGTAATCTCTGAATAAAGCCCAATTTTTCACTGCTGGAAGCGCGGATGCATATTCAGGTTTGCCCACCCAAGTCCCGTTTTCAGCAATAAATGTGATCCACCGCCCGCCTTGTCGATCGAATGCAACTAAATCTTCTGTGCCGTCTAAATTTAGATCGACCTTTGACCATTGAGGCAAATCTGCTCCACCCATGAAAGGGTACGGAATGTTGGTGCCTCCAGCATTTACAGTAGGTCCCGCAGTCCAATCAAAATTAAGGCGGTTGCTTTGGCCGTAACTCAATAGGCCGAAAAACAGAAAAACGAGCGTGAAAATAAGGGTCCTTCTCATAGGTACTCAAAGATAGGATAAACTTAGATGTTCGCTGGGACAAAAAACTTTAGGTTAGGCACCCTGAACTGCCTATATTTGCGCGTTATTGAAAAACTGAAACAATCCATCAGGATGCAGAACAAAGGATTAATTACCGTTTTCGCGATTGCACTAGGTCTGGCTTCATTATACCAGCTCTCGTTCACATGGGTCGCGAACAACGTCGCTAGCGATGCAGAGGCATTCGCCGCAGGAGATGCAAATGTTAAGTCGGCTTATCTCGACAGTATGATGTCGCAAGAGGTCTATCCGTTACTTGGGTTTACCTATGGCGAAGTGAAGAAAAAGGAAATGAACCTTGGTCTTGACCTCAAAGGAGGGATGAATGTCATCCTCGAAGTGAGTGTTAAAGACGTATTGAAAGGTTTAGTGGCAAATGCCCAAGACCCGCGCTTTACTCAAGCAATCACGAATACTGACGTTGCGCAGAGCCAAGGTCAAAACAACTACTTGAACACGTTTTTTGCGGAGTTTGACAAAATCAGCGCAGAAACAGGTGGTGGGTTGTTGTTGAGCGACGCTTCGCTTTTCGGTACGCCGGAAATGACGGATAAAGTAGGTTTCAATGCCGCAAACGATGCCGTACAAGCGGAAATTCGTCGCGATGTTGAGGCTGCAATTGCCAACGTATTTACCGTTTTGCGCGCACGTATCGACCAGTTTGGTGTGGTACAGCCGAACATTCAGCGCCTAGAGGGAACTGGACGTATTTTAGTGGAACTACCGGGTGTTAAAGATCCGGCGCGTGTTCAGAAACTTCTTCAGTCTACCGCAGAATTGCAGTTCTGGAATATGTACGAAGGAGCGGAGGTACTTCCGTTCTTAGTTTCAGCAAACGATAAACTTCGCGACCTTGTGGAAGGTGAGAAAGCAACTACAGAAACGGTTGACGAAACGCCAGATTTTAGCGATTTAGCCATTGAGGATGTCGAAGCACCGGCAGATTCTGTAGCGACCGATTCTTCAGATGTGCTCTCTACTAACAATCCATTGTTTGAAGTTTTCCGCCCGATGGTGAGTGAAACTGGAATGGCTATGCAAGGACCGCGTGTTGGTTATTCATTGATTCGTGATACAGCGAAAGTGAACGCCTACCTCGCTCGTCCTGAAATCGCTCAAATGATGAGTCAAGAATTGCGCAATGCGAAATTCATGTGGAGCAGCAAGCCTGAGCCAAACTCTGATATCATTACGCTTTTAGCTATAAAAGGCAACCGCGAAAACACGCCGGAATTAGACGGTGGAGTGATCGTAGATGCGCGTCCAGATTTGGACGAATACAACCGCAATATTGTAACCATGGCCATGAACGGTTCTGGTGCGCAGAAATGGCAACGCCTTACTGCAGAAGCAGCTGCGCAAACGCCAAAACGTTCGGTAGCTGTAGTATTAGACAACTATGTATACTCTTACCCGCAAGTTCAAAACGAGATTGCAGGTGGTCGTACGCAGATTACAGGGAACTTCAGTGCTGAGGAAAGCGCGGATTTAGCGAACATTCTTCGTGCCGGTAAACTTGATGCTCCAGCGCGCATTATTCAGTCCGATGTGGTAGGACCTTCTTTAGGTAAGGAAGCAATCTCAGCCTCTATCAATTCATTCGCTATTGCTCTTGCTCTAGTACTGCTTTATATGTACTTCTACTACAGCGGTGCAGGTCTTGTAGCGAATATGGCGCTATTGATTAACATGTTCTTGATCTTCGGTATCCTTGCAAGTTTGCGTGCAGTATTGACGCTTCCAGGTATGGCGGGTATTGTATTGACTATTGGTATGGCAGTAGATGCTAATGTGCTCATTTTCGAACGTATTCGTGAAGAAATGCGTTTAGGAAAAGGGCTGCGAGCGGCAATTGTTGACGGATATAAGAATTCGAACAGTGCGATCATCGATGCCAACGTAACGACCTTCTTAACGGGTATTATTTTATTTGCCTTTGGTACGGGTCCTATTCGCGGTTTTGCGACGACTTTGATGATTGGTATTTTGACTTCGTTATTTACGGCATTGTTCATCTCAAGAATCGTTTTCGAAAAAAGATTGAATGCGAAAAAAGACATCAAGTTCTCAACCAAAACGACGAAGGACTGGTACACGAACATCAACTTTGACTTCTTGAAGAAGCGTAAGGTGGCTTATGGCGTATCAACAGTTGTAATTGCTATTGGTTTGTTTTCCCTTTTCACAAAAGGCTTGAATTTAGGCGTTGATTTTGTGGGTGGTCGTTCCTTCCAGGTGCGCTTTGACCAACCGGTGGAAGTAAGCGATATCGCAGAATCTTTGAGCAATGCTTTTGTCGATGAAGACGGCAATACCTACACTCCAGTAGTGAAGACTCTAGGCGATGCGAATCAGGTAATTATCACCACAAGCTACCGCATTGGAGAGACGGGTCCTGCAATTGACGAAGACGTACAGTCTAAGCTCTACGCAGGCGTTGCTGGTTTCTTCGCGGAAGAATTGCCGATTGAATCCTTCTTTACTGACGATACCGAAGACGCTATTGGTTTAGTGGGCTCACGTGTTGTTGGTCCAACCATTGCAGATGATATTAAGTCGGGTGCGGTATACAGCATCGTCTTTTCTTTAATTGTTGTATTCCTCTACATCCTTATTCGATTCCGCAAGTGGCAGTTCTCGCTTGGTGCAGTTGTTGCCTTGTTGCACGATGTGTTATTCGTTATGGGAGTATTCTCATTGGCAGACGGACTATTGCCGTTCCAGTTAGAAGTAGATCAAGCGTTCATTGCAGCCATTCTTACGGTAATTGGTTATTCATTGAACGATACCGTGGTTGTGTTTGACCGTATCCGCGAAAATATGGGATCTCGTGGCAAACAGAATGGTGAGAGTGTAAACAAATCATTGAATCAGACCTTGAGCCGTACGTTCAACACCTCGTTAACGACGTTCTTTGTCCTTCTCGTCATCTTCCTATTTGGTGGAGAAGTGATCCGCGGATTCATGTTTGCGCTTCTATTAGGGGTGCTTGTAGGAACCTACAGCTCATTGTTTATTGCTACTCCAGTCATGTTCGATGCTTCGGACAAGGAGAGCTAAACAACTGAAAAGCAAAATTCTCAAAACCCCCGGCGCGCACGCGCGCCGGGGGTTTTTTATTGTAAATTTGCGCCATGCAACACGTCTTTTTACTCTTCAATATTAGCGGCGGTGAATTCATCATTGTGGCATTGGTGTTTTTACTGTTGTTTGGTCCTAAGCAAATACCTGGCATGGCGAGGTCTGCTGCTAAGGTGATCAAGCAAGTGAAAAATGCGACCAATGATATCAAGAGAGAGATTCTTGATAATGCGCAAGACAGTCCGCTGACGGATGTGAAGAAAACGGTGGAAGAAGGTCGCGATGCGATCAAGGAAGTTACTGATTCTATTAAAAGAGGTACTAAATTGTGACGGCGCTCTTTCTACTAGCAGGTTTTGGTTTATTGCTGTTGGGGGGCGAGTTTTTAGTACGCGGTTCGGTAGCCATTGCTCTTAAACTCCAGATTTCAAAAGTCATTATAGGTTTAACGCTTGTTGCCTTCGCAACGAGCGCCCCTGAACTCATTGTAAGTGTTATAGCAGCGATGAAAGGTAAAAGTGCTATCGCTTTGGGCAATGTCATTGGGTCTAACATAGCAAACATTGGTCTCATACTAGGATTGACGGCACTACTTTACAAAATGGAAGCTGTTCGCCTCACTTATCGTAAAGATTGGTTGTTCTTGGTAGGTGCAAATGTATTGTTGGGAGGTTTCCTTTTTTTTGGAGGAATTACCTTTGTTCAAGGGTTCATCTTAGTGGGAGCCTTAGTAGTTTACAATACTTTGAAAATACGTAGTGCCCGCATGGAGCGCGCAGCTGTATCTGCAGGACAGGAGATGAACGAACCGGCTTTGCCTATCTGGCAAGGGGTATTGTTGCTCATTGTCGGAGCGGTTGGGTTAAAATTTGGTGCCCAATTGTTTGTTTCCGGTATTGCCACGCTCGCTGCGCAATGGGGTTGGAGTGAACGCCTAGTGGCGGTAAGTCTTGTTGCTTTTGGTACAAGTGTACCAGAGCTCGCAGCGAGTCTCATGGCCGCTCGTAAGGGCGAAGCTGATATTGCGATCGGCAATGTCATCGGTTCAAACATCTTCAATATTCTGAGTGTATTAGGTTTTACCGCCCTCATACAGCCTATTACTCTTTCTGACGAAGATTTACTTTGGATTGATTTTCCAATCAGTTTTCTCTTTACTCTTTTACTCATTCCTCTAATGGGAATCATTAAATCTGACCGATTAGATCGTTACGAAGGGGCTATTCTGCTTTCATTGTACTTATTTTTCATGATTTACCTCTTTAGTTGAGGGGGTAGAAATTAACAATGGTTAATAATTTTTCATTGCACCCCTAAAAAAATAGGGGTACCTTTGTTTTAAATTAAAAATTAACCACATGCCAACGGTAAGATTTCTAGCATTAGAAGAAACAATGGGGCGCAAGCCAAAAAACTTTGAAGCACCTGGAACGCGCGTTTCAGAATACTTCGGTTCTCGCGTATTCAACAGAAAAGCAATGCGCGAATACATGACTTCAGAAGCCTTTAAGGCAGTCGTCGACGCGATGGATAACGGTACCAAAATCAATCGCAACATTGCCGATCAGGTTGCATCAGGAATGAAGGCTTGGGCCTTGAATTTAGGTGCTACACATTACACACACTGGTTTCAGCCTTTGACCGGTACTACTGCAGAAAAGCACGATTCTTTCTTCGAGCCTACTGGCAATGGTGAGGCGATTGAGAAGTTCTCAGGGGGTATGTTGGTTCAGCAAGAACCGGATGCTTCTTCATTCCCTAACGGTGGTATTCGTAACACATTTGAAGCTCGTGGTTACACGGCTTGGGATCCTACATCACCGGCTTTTGTTTTCGGAAGCACATTATGTATTCCTACGGTATTTGTTTCATACACCGGTGAGGCCTTAGATTACAAAACTCCCTTACTTCGTGCCTTGCAGTCTGTTGATACAGCAGCGACAGCTGTATGTAAGTACTTCGACAAGAACGTAAGTAAAGTAAATGCAACCCTAGGTTGGGAGCAAGAATACTTCTTGGTAGACGAAGCCTACTTTGCCGCGCGTCCAGATTTGCAATTGGCAGGCCGTGCTCTTGTTGGTCACGCGCCAGCAAAAGGCCAGCAATTGGACGATCATTACTTTGGTTCCATTCCAGAACGTGCTATTGAGTTCATGAAAGAATTGGAATACGAAAGCCGCATTTTAGGTATTCCAGTAAAAACACGTCACAATGAGGTGGCGCCCGCGCAGTACGAATTCGCCCCTGTATTTGAGGAGGCAAACGTTGCTGTAGACCACAACTCTTTGTTCATGGATCTTATGGAGAAAGTGGCGCGTCGTCACAACTTCCGTGTATTGTTGCACGAGAAGCCATTTGCCAACATCAACGGTTCTGGTAAGCACAACAACTGGTCTTTGGCAACAAACACCGGTGTGAACCTTTTGGCTCCTGGTTCTACGCCAATGAGCAACTTGATGTTCTTGACGTTCTTCATCAACAGTATCAAGGCGGTGTACCGCCACGCAGATTTGATCCGTGCGTCGATCGGTTCAGCGGGTAACGAACACCGTTTGGGTGCGAACGAAGCTCCACCTGCGATTATTTCAGTATTCATCGGCCAGCAGTTGAGTGCTGTTTTGGATCAGTTGGAAAACATCGAAGGTGGCAAAATGACTCCGGAAGAGAAGACCGACCTCAAATTGAACGTGGTAGGTAAAATTCCTGATGTATTGTTAGATAACACGGACCGTAACCGTACTTCACCGTTCGCCTTCACAGGTAATAAATTTGAGTTGCGTGCTGCAGGTTCTGCTTCTAACTGTGCACAGCCAATGACTGTATTGAATGCGGTAATGGCTGAGCAATTGATCGAGTTCAAAGCAGATGTTGATGCGCTTATCGAAAAAGACGGATTGAAGAAAGACGAAGCGATCTTTAGCGTATTGAAGCGATATATCACTGAAAGTAAAGCCATTCGCTTCGAAGGCGACGGATATGGTGATGCTTGGAAGGAAGAAGCTGCGAAGCGTGGTTTGAACAATGAGCCTTCTACACCACGTGCCCTTGATGCCTACGTAAGCGAGCAGACCCTAGGTATGTTCGAAGCTATGGGTGTGATGAGCCACCGCGAGGCGGAAGCACGTCACGAGATCTTGCTCGAGTCGTACTTTATGAAGATACAGATTGAGTCGCGTGTTCTCGGTGATCTGGCAGGAAACCACATTGTTCCGACGGCAATTAAATACCAAAATGTGCTTATTGACAACGTTCAGCGTCTTAAAGACATTATGGACGATGCAACGTTTAAAACGGTAGCTAAGGAACAATTGGAAATGATCAAGGATATCTCCGCACGCATTTCAAAAATTCTAGCGTCTAAAGATGCTATGATTGAAGCCCGTAAGAAAGCAAATGCACTTGAAGACCTTCGTGAGAAGGCTATTGCTTACTACGATAACGTGAAGCCTTACTTCGACGTGATTCGCTACGAAAGTGATAAATTAGAGCTAATGATTGACGACGAACAATGGCCATTGCCGAAGTTCCGTGAAATGCTCTTTACGAGATAATTATAGCTTTTCAAATTTTGACTGATAGAAACCCCGTCCTCGCGGGGTTTCTTTTTTTATTTTATCTATATTGTGGGTGCTTAAACACAAGAGACCAGACTCGCATGCAAAAACGCATTTTACGAACTTGGACCGTTGTCCTCGCTTTCTTGCCCATTATAGCTTTCGCACAAGATGCCACTGTTGAAGAGGTAGACATGAAGCCGCACAAGCTTACGGTGAAAGCTGATGAATACTTTGACTCAAAAGAATATTCCGTTGCCATTGAGATTTATGCTAAGGCATATTCTAAGGAAAAATCGCGCGATCAAAAGCAGCGTATTTCTTACAATATGGCTGAAGGATACCGTTTTACGGGGCAGTGTAAAAGAGCCGCTAGTTACTACCAGCGCGCCTCTAAATTGGGTTATGGCGCTCAAGCCGACTTGGGTTATGCCGAAATGTTGCAATGTCAAGGTGAATATGAAGATGCCATTATCGCTTACGAGACATTTAAAAAGTTAGTGCCGAGTGATGCTCGTGCAGACCGCGGTATTGAAAGTTGTCAGAAGGCTGCACAATGGGTCGTTTCAGGCTCGCTATTCGCCTTAGACAACGCGAAAGATTTAAACTCCAAAAAATCAGATTACTCCATTGCCTTTGCGGGCAAACGAGGCAAAGAAGATCTGTCGCTAATGATTTCATCGATGCGCGATGACGCGACCGGCCGGAAAGAAGACGGATGGATGGGCCAGCGGTTCTCTGACATTTTCGTCATTGAGGGCGAACGCAAAAAAAATAACAAGAAGAAAAAAGGCAAAGAGGCCAATGCAAACGACGAAATTGTTTGGGGCGATCTCGAAGCAATGAGTGACGTCATTAATACCAAGGACCATGAGGGTGTGGTAACATTTGATTCACGTGGCAAGGAGATGTATTTCACGAAGTGTATGCAAGTGAAAAACATGAAAATGGGATGTGCCATATATACGACCAAAAAAATTGGACAAGATTGGGCAAATCCAGAGCCTGTCGTCATTGCTTTGGACAGTGGTGCTTCTGTAGGTCATCCAGCATTGAGTCCGGACGATCAAATATTATATTTCGCGGGTGAGGTTGCCGGTGGAAAAGGAGGTAAGGACATTTACATGACGACTTATGATCGTAGAAAGCGTGAATGGGCTGCACCAACAAATTTGAATATTAATACGCGCGGTGACGAATTGTACCCTTTTGTACATGGTGACGGATACTTGTATTTCTCATCCAACGGTCATGTAGGTATGGGTGGATTTGATTGTTTTCGTGTAAAATTGGACGAAAACGGCGCCCCAGTTGGGGATGTTGAAAACATGCTTTCACCAATCAATTCAGAAGCCGACGATATTTCATTGCGTTTTGTCCCAGGTGATAATACCAAAAAAGGATTTGTTATAAGTAACCGTAAGGGTACACGTGGTGAGCACGACATATGGTACGTGACTGAATGGGAGAAATTCTTTGAGGCTACTGGTACTGTCGTGAGCAGTAAAAACGGGAAACCCGTAAGTGAAGTTACCATTGAAGTGAGTAATAAAGAAGGTCAGTCTTTTACCGTTACGACAAATTCAAAGGGTGAGTTTAGTATCCCCCGTGGGCAGATGGAGGAAGACAAATCTTATAAGTTGAATATGAGTCGCAAGCGTTTTTTAAATGCTGTGGGCGATATCACAACAAAGGGTTTAGCCTTGAACGACTATGCTCAGGTAAAAGAGGAGCGCGCCTATGTGAAATCTTACAGTCTTCGTCTGGAAATGGATCCAATAGAGGTGCCTATTGTGCTTCCGAATGTACTTTTCGATTTAGCAAAGTGGGATCTTCGCGAAGAGAGTAAAGTAGCGTTAGATACGGTATACAGTATTTTACAGCGCAACCCAACGATAACGATAGGTTTGCGTTCTCATACAGATTATAGTGATACAGATGCTAGAAACAATGAGCTCTCTCTAAAGCGTGCACAGAGTTGTGTAGATTACCTTATTGAAAAAGGTATTCCAACAGCACGACTTACAGCTGTGGGTATGGGAGAGAAAGAGCCGTTTGTGATTTCTACTGACTATAAAGGATATGGTGCGGAAAAATTTAAGGCGGGCGATAACCTGACCGAATCATTCATTCGTAGACTAAATAGTGAAGACCAAGAGGTGGCGAATCAGATCAACCGTCGTACTGACTTTAAGGTGTTGAGTGATGATTATGTTCCGTCTACGGTAGTAGCAGGTGGTGAATCTGAGAATGGAGGTGCAGCTCAACCTAAAAAAGATGAAAACCCCATTGGTCAAACCATGACCTTAGGGCCTAAAGACCGTTCATTAGGTAAAATCGCCATGGATAATGGTATGAATGTAGTACAGCTTAAAAAACTAAATGGAGGATTGAGCGGGGCGCGCCCTATGCCGGGTATGGTTATCAAAGTAACGCCAAACGGTGATTATACGGCCTTTGATGCTGATCATTACCAGGTTAAGCGTGGTGACACCATGCGCATTATTGCAAAAGAAACAGGTGCAAACGTAAAAGATATCCGTGATTTGAACGGATTCAAGAGCGATAAAGACTTAATCATCGGATCTTGGATTCAGATTAAGTAGCGAATACTTTTAAAATGAAAAGCGCGCACGGGTCTCCCGTGCGCGCTTTCTCGTTATTTTTGCCTCATGAATAATACATCAGACCGCTATACGGGACGTGGCGTAAGTGCCCAGAAAGAAGACGTTCACAACGCAATCAAAAACATCGATAAAGGCTTGTTTCCAAAGGCCTTCTGTAAAATAGTTCCGGATTATTTGACCGGTGATGAAGACTATTGTCTTGTTATGCATGCGGATGGTGCAGGTACTAAAAGTTCACTTGCCTACATGTATTGGAAGGAAACTGGAGACGTGAGCGTTTGGAAAGGAATTGCTCAGGATGCTTTAATTATGAATATCGATGACCTGCTTTGTGTGGGAGCTACGGAGAATATCATGCTCAGTTCTACTATTGGTAGGAATAAGGGACTCATTACTGGAGAGGTCCTTAGTGCCATTATTGGCGGTACGGAAGCACTCCTGGAGGAATACAGAAAGCACGGTATAGACATTATCAGCACTGGTGGTGAGACGGCAGATGTAGGTGATTTAGTGCGAACCATTATTGTAGATAGTACTGTTGTTGCACGCATGAAGCGCTCCGAGGTGATTGATAACGCCAATATCAAAGCGGGAAACGTGATTGTGGGATTAGCATCTTTTGGACAAGCAACGTACGAATCGGAGTACAATGGTGGTATGGGGTCAAACGGACTCACAAGTGCCCGTCACGATGTATTCACGAAAGAATTAGCGGTGAAATACCCTGAAAGTTTTGACCCCGCAGTTCCTGATTCATTGGTTTATACGGGTTCTAAATCCTTAACGGAAGAAACGGATACTCCGCTGGATGCAGGTAAATTGGTCCTAAGTCCAACACGTACGTACGCGCCTATTATTAAGCAGATTCTCGATCAGTACCGCGATAAAATAGATGGTATGGTGCATTGTTCTGGAGGTGCACAAACAAAGATTTTACACTTCTTAGAAAAGGGACATGTTGTGAAGGACGAGTTGTTCCCTATTCCTCCATTATTCAAAATGATTCAAGAGGAGAGCGGTACGAAATGGGAAGAAATGTATCAGGTATTTAATATGGGACACCGCATGGAATTGTATGTGGATCCTGCAATAGCACAAGAAATAATTGCCATCAGTGAGCGCTTTGGTGTTCCTGCGAAAATCGTTGGGAGAGTCGAAGAAAGCGATGCTAAGGAATTGACTATTCGTAGTGAGTACGGCACCTTTAACTACGGGAAGTAATGGCGATGTTAGATAAACTTAATGTGATTTTTCAGCGCTTTAATGAGGTGAATGACCTCATTATTCAGCCCGATGTTATCTCAGATGGTAAGCGATACGTTCAGCTGAACAGAGAGTATAAGAACTTGAAGCCCTTGGTGGAGGTTAGAGAGCAATTCTTAGAGATGTCTAGCCGCATTGAGGAGGCTAAAAACGTTTTGAAGGAGGAGAAGGATGCCGATTTTCGTGAAATGGCGAAAATGGAATTGGACGAATTAGAGCCTGCCTTTGAAGCTTTAGAGGAAGAAGTAAAAATTCTTCTCTTGCCCAAAGATCCTGAAGATGATAAGAATGCACTCGTGGAAATTCGTCAAGGCGCAGGTGGCGATGAAGGTGCCATTTTTGCAGGTGACCTATTCAGAATGTACCAGCGCTATTGCGAAGGAAGAGGTTGGAAAATGGAAATCCTTACCATGAATGAGGGATCTGCCGGAGGCTTTAAAGAGGTTTCTTTTGAAGTCAATGGAGAATCGGTTTATGGGATTTTAAAATATGAAAGTGGGGTCCATCGCGTACAACGCGTTCCCGCAACGGAAAGCCAAGGTAGAGTTCACACCTCAGCGGCTTCTGTCGTTGTGCTGCCCGAAGCTGAAGAGGTGGATGTGGATCTTGACATGAAGGACGTTAAAAAAGATACCTACCGTTCCCAAGGGGCGGGTGGTCAGCACGTAAATAAGACTGAGAGCGCTGTTCGTTTGACTCACCTCCCTACGGGGATTGTTGTAGAATGTCAAGACGGCCGGAGTCAGCACAAAAATTATGAGCAGGCGTTGAAGGTTTTGCGTTCGCGTATGTTTGACATGGAGTTTAAAAAGAAGCAAGAGGAGCAAGCTGCCCAACGAAAAACCATGGTAAGTACTGGTGACCGGTCCGCGAAAATACGTACCTACAACTATCCCCAAGGCCGTGTTACAGATCATAGAATTGGTTTGACTAGTTACAATCTTAATGATGTGGTCAACGGTGACATACAGAAGTTCATCGACGAGCTTCATATGGCTGAGAACGCGGAAAAAATGAAAGAAGGATCGGACAATTATTAAAGCGATATGGATAAGAAAGCTATAATTGAACAGATTAAAGCAAAGCGAAGCGTGCTTTGTGTTGGATTGGATACGGATTTGGAGAAAATCCCGCCTCATTTGTTGAAGGAGCAGGATCCCGTTTTCGCTTTTAACAAGGCAATTATCGATGCAACAGCTGCATATACAGTTGCGTATAAACCAAATATCGCATTCTACGAATCCATGGGGGTGCAAGGCTGGGTAAGTCTTGAAAAAACAATCCAATATCTGGATGAGAACTACCCTGAGATTTTTACCATCGCTGATGCAAAACGTGGAGATATAGGCAATACCTCAAAGATGTATGCAAAGGCGTTTTTTGAAAACATGAACTTTGATAGTGTTACGGTCGCCCCATATATGGGAGAGGACAGTGTCACACCGTTTCTTGAGTTCCCCAATAAATGGGTCATTTTATTAGGGCTTACATCCAACAAAGGCGCGTTCGATTTCCAATTTATAGAGAACGAATCTGGAGAGGCACTTTTTGAAAGCGTCGTTAAAAAAGCACAAGAGTGGGCGACAGCTGATCAGCTAATGTTTGTTTTAGGGGCTACAAAAACGGAGCATTTGGCTCGATTACGAGCTATTGCGCCGGATCATTTCTTCTTGGTTCCTGGTGTAGGAGCTCAGGGCGGGTCCTTACAGGAAGTTCTTAAACAAGCTACAAATAAGGACTACGGGGTCTTAGTGAATAGTACGCGTGGGATCATTTATCAAAGTAAGGAAGAGGATTTTGCGTCGGCTGCAGGTAAAGCAGCTCACGATCTTCAGCAAGAAATGGAGCGCTTATTGTTCTAGTGTGCGTTGAGTCACACTCATAAGTTTTAGAAGCCCGAACTTTGAGGTATCTTAAAACTCAATTATGGAAATCACTGGATACATTGCATCCATTTTTATTGGAATTTCGCTCGGACTTATCGGCGGAGGTGGTTCGATATTAACCGTACCAGTATTGGTGTATCTCTTCGGTATCGGTGCTGAAATGAGTACGGCGTATTCCTTATTTATCGTTGGGTCTACAGCACTTGTTGGAGGTATTCGTAATGCAACTTTAGGAAATGTCAATTACAAGACGGCTGTGGTGTTTACCATTCCTGCGTTTATCTCGGTGTATGCAACTCGTGCGTATTTGGTGCCTGCTATCCCCAATGAAATAATGACCATAGGCACGTATGTCTTGACAAAAGACATTGCTATCATGGTATTTTTTGCGCTCGTAATGCTTGCAGCTTCAGTAAGCATGATTCGCGATAAACGAAAGGAAGAGCAAAGGGACGAGGATGCAGTGCCTGTATTTAACGTGCCCGCTATTGTTATAGAAGGTGCGGTAGTAGGTGTACTTACAGGAATTGTCGGTGCAGGTGGTGGATTTTTAATTATTCCAGCATTGGTGCTTTTCGCAAAATTACCGATGAAGAAGGCTGTTGGAACCTCGTTGTTGATTATCGCCGCTAAGAGCTTAATTGGCTTTGTTGGTGATGTTCAGCGATTCGGCGACCAATTGGATTGGACCCTTTTACTCAGTGTAACGGCAATTGCAGTATTTGGTATCTTTATCGGCATCTATTTGAACAAATTTATTAACGGCGAAAAATTGAAAAAAGGCTTCGGCTGGTTCGTTTTATTGATGGCCGTTTATATCATAGGAAAACAACTTTAATAGCATTGAATAAAAACACAATATCATGACAGTAGAACAGATTTATACGGGTTGTTTGGCACAAGGTGCCTATTACATAGCCTCTAATGGTGAAGCAGTCATCATCGATCCGTTACGCGAAGTAGGTCCATATTTGGATCGAGCAGAAAAAGATGGTGTCACGATTAAGTATATTTTAGAAACACATTTTCACGCGGATTTCGTTTCTGGTCACATTGATTTAGCGGCCAAAACGGGAGCAAAAATTGTTTACGGACCTACTGCGAATACCGCGTTTGATTGTCATATCGCGCAAGATGGCGAGGTACTAAAAGTAGGAGATGTGACTATTCACGTTTTACATACACCGGGTCACACAATGGAAAGTACTACCTATTTGTTGAAAGACGAAAGTGGTAAAGACCATGCTATCTTCTCTGGTGATACCTTGTTCTTAGGTGATGTTGGCCGTCCAGATCTTGCACAGAAAGCAGCGACCATGACGCAAGAAGATTTGGCGGGTATTCTGTTCGATTCATTGCGAAACAAAATCATGGTTTTAGGTGACGATGTTATTGTATATCCAGGACATGGCGCCGGTTCTTCATGTGGTAAAAACATGTCTAAAGAAACGGTGGGAACCATCGGTGAACAAAAAGCAACGAATTACGCGTTACGCGCTAATATGACTAAAGAAGAGTTTGTCGCCGAGGTAACTGACGGATTATTACCGCCGCCGGCTTATTTTCCAGAGAACGTTCGTTTGAACAAGACTGGGTATGAAAGTCTGGATAAAGTAATGGAGCGCGGCTTGCGTCCACTTTCGGTAGATGCATTCGAAGTAGCTGCAAACGAAACAGATGCATTGATTTTAGATACGCGTCACCAGAATACATTCATTCATGGTTTCATTCCGCAATCTATTTTTATCGGTATACAGGGCAGTTTCGCTATGTGGGTCGGCGCATTGATACCAGATATTAAACAAGAGATTCTTGTCGTAGCTGATCCAGGTATGGAAGAAGAAGTTGTAACGCGTTTATCCCGTGTAGGCTATGATAACTGCATAGGGTTCCTAGACGGCGGTTTTGATGCTTGGAAAAATTCAGGTAAGGAAGTGGATGCGCTTTCGCAGGTTACTGCCGAAGAACTGAAAGGAATTGAGGGCGCTACTGTGGTAGATGTTCGCAAGTCTGGCGAGTATTTGAGTGAGCATTTGATTGATGCAATCCATGTAGAATTGGACTACATCAATGATCAAATGGCATCTGTTCCACAAGAAGGAACGTTCTACGTGCACTGCGCCGGAGGTTACCGCTCCGTGATTGCTTCTTCAATTCTTAAAGCACGCGGTTACCACAATATGGTAGACGTTGCAGGTGGCTTTAAAGCCATTAAGGAAGCAGGACTTAAGGTTTCAGATTACGTCTGTCCGACAACCTTATAAAATAATCGCAACTACAGCCGCGGTTTTTACAAGTGCGGTTTACATGTATAGCCCCGAGGCACTAACTAATTTTAATGTTTAAATGATATCACTATGGATCTGATTCTTCAACCTTGGCCATGGTACGTAAGTGGTGCACTCATCGCTTTTGTGATGTGGCTGCTCTTGTACTTCGGTAAGTCATTTGGTTTCTCGAACAACTTGAGAACACTATGCACAATGTGCGGTGCAGATAAATTCGCGCCGTTTTTTAAATTCAATTGGAAAGAGCAGAGCTGGAACCTCCTCTTTCTTGTTGGTGCAGGTTTGGGTGGATATATCGCTACGAATTACCTGACTACTCCAGATTATGTAGTCGCGATTTCAGAAGCTACTATTGACGATTTAAGTGTGTTAGGATTTGCGGCACCAACGGCCTATGCTCCTGCAAGTCAGTTTGGAATGGAAGCATTGAGCAGCTGGCAGAATATTTTAATCCTTGTTACAGGCGGCTTCATGGTAGGTTTCGGAGCACGTTACGCGGGCGGCTGTACATCAGGACATGCCATCTCCGGAATCTCTGATCTTCAACCCGCTTCCTTGCTTGCTGTTGTTGGATTTTTTATTGGCGGCCTCGCCATGACACATTTGATTTTCCCCTTAATCTACTAAGCCATGAAACAGATAAAATTTTTACTAGCAGGTACTTTGTTCGGTATCATTATGTTCAAGAGTGAAGCAGCTTCATGGTACAGAATTCAGGAAATGTTTCGTTTTCAGGATTTTCATATGTACGGAATAATTGGCTTAGCAGTTGCCATTGGGGTACCTATGGTTTGGTTCATGAAAAAAAATAATGCGAAGGATTCTTCCGGCGCTCCTATAGTATTTAGACCAAAGGCGTGGAGCATACCTCGCTACCTTTTTGGCGGAATCATCTTTGGATTAGGCTGGGCGCTAAGCGGTGCTTGTCCGGGCCCTATTGTGGTAAACATAGGCGCCGGGTTTGCTGGATACATTGTTGTGCTAGTTGCCGCCATGTTTGGAACTTTCCTTTATGGAGTCTTGCGCGATAAACTACCGCATTAAGCCTCATGGATTTTAATCATGTGCCTCAAGAAAAAAAGACACAGTTTGCCTTACTCATCGGTCAGATGGGTAAGGGCATTCTTGGTTTTCTTTTTGGTGTATTGATTTTTGGATCCATATGGGGTGTGAGCTCCTCAGTACCCGAGTCGCCTAATTTCGGCCCTCAATTAGAGGAAATTCCAGATGTTCCATGGGATTACGCCATGTTTAAGAACGTCGATTATACCCATCCAGCTACCACAGAACAGGTGGCTTACGGACGAAGATTGGTCGACGCAACTGCCGATCACATTGGTCCAAAAACCTCCAAACCTTTTGCTGGCAATAATTTGAATTGTTCTTCTTGCCATTTAGATGGCGGGGGCAAACCTTTCGCGGCTCCTTTTGTAACTGTACCTAGTCAATTTCCTCAATTTCGTGGTCGCGAAAATAAGGAGGGTACGATAGAAGAGCGCATCAACGGTTGTATGCAACGTTCAATGAACGGGGAGCCCTTGCCGGTAGAAGGCGAAGAAATGAAAGCAATGGTCGCTTACATGGAGTGGTTGAGTTACGAGACCCCTCGTGGTGAAAAGGTTAAGGGAAATAAATTTCTGACGGTCGATTACCCGAATCGCCGGGTAGACCTTGAACATGGAAAATCGGTTTACATACAGCATTGCCAATCTTGTCACATGGAAGATGGTCAAGGCCAACGGGCGCTGAACAGTTTTACATACACCTACCCGCCATTATGGGGTCCAGATTCGTACAACGATGGGGCAGGAATGCATCGTGTGATTACTGCAGCCCAATTCATCAAAGGAAACATGCCATTGGGAACCACCGCCGACGAACCGTTACTCACGGATGAGGAGGCATATGATGTGGCCGGTTACATCAACAGTTTTACACGTCCAGAAAAAGAGAATAAAATCGCAGATTTCCCTGACCGCAATCTTAAACCAATGAGCACACCTTATGGGCCATGGTCAGATCCGTTCCCTGCGGACCAGCATAAATACGGTCCCTATGGAGAAATTGCCGCCTTCTACAAGGCGGAATACAATCTCAATAAGTCTAAATAATGCGGAAGTTTTTGTTCCTAGGGCTCCTTCCAATATTGGTTTTGCGGGCACAAAGGAAAGGACGGCACACACAAGTCTTTGACAAAACTGGTTACGCGCCGCGACTCTTTTAGAAATAAAATCACCTGCGAGGTTTGAGGCCGACTCTTCAAGAGTGTACCTTTAAGCCAATGAATAATCCGTTCGAAAGCCTTAAAAATGTACTCTTTGTTTTTGCCGTCATTTTGATTGCAGGAACACTAGGCTACCGCTGGCTTGAGGGTTTTGATTGGCTGCAATCTTTTTACATGGTTATCCAGACGGTGAGTACCGTTGGGTTTAATGAGGTAGGTCCGCTCAGTACTGGCGGTATTTGGTTTACCATTGCTTTGATTGTAGGCAGTTTTGGAACTTTCGCTTATGGTGCTGGGCTTCTCGCTCAATTGGCTATCGATGGAAAAGTACAACTGTATTTACGAACGAAAAGATTGGAGCGTAAGGTGGAAAAGCTAAAGAATCATACCATCGTCTGTGGACTTGGTCGCAACGGGCGACAAGTGGTGAGTAAACTCAAGGCGTACGGCGTACAGGTAGTAGTGTTGGAATTGAATGAGGAACGTGCGAATAGGTACCGAGAGGAATTGGTCGGTGTGCTAGTATTGATTGGTGATGCTACGAACGATGAAATTCTAGAAAAGGCCAATATTGAGCACGCGAATAGTCTTGTTGCGGCCTTGGCATCGGACACGGATAATCTGTTCGTGGTAATTTCAGCGCGTCAATTGAATCCGAAATTGATCATAGGTGCCCGTGCGAATACAGAGAGTACGGAGAAGAAGCTTTTAGCAGCAGGTGCGAATTATACAGTCAGTCCCAACCTTGTCGGCGGTTCTCATCTCGCGCACAACCTCATGAATCCAGGGGTAATGAATTTTTTGGACCATCTCAGTGTGGGTGGGTCTAGCGCCACTAATATCGAGGAAATTGTGGTGGATGAACTGCCCGAAGAAATGTCTAATTGCAATATTAAAGATCTTAAGATTCGTCAGCAAACAGGATGTACCGTTATCGGGTATGTTGATGAGTCCGGAGAATTGGTTGTGAATCCATCGCCCGATTTTAAGGTTGCGCCGCACGCGAAACTTTATGTTTTAGGGAACGATGAACAGATACGTGCGTTTCGAAATTGGTTCAATAAACAAACACAGGCCAATTAACTATGAAGATACTTTTTACCGGTTCTAACGGCCTTTTGGGGCAAAAAATAGCGGTTGCGACGGAGAAATACCCGCAACATACTTTTCTGGCTACATCTCGTGGGGAAAATAGAACGAAGGCGATGGGTACGGCTGCCTATGCATCTATGGATATCACAAATGCTGCGGATGTAAGCAGCGTCGTCGGCGCATTTGCCCCTGATGTTGTCATTCACGGTGCGGCGATGACACACGTGGATGAATGTGAGTTGCATCCAAAGAAGGCTACTTTGATGAATGTAGAGGGAACGCGCAACATTGCTCATGCCGCGAATGAAGTGGGGGCGCATGTCGTGCACATTAGCACCGATTTTATTTTCGATGGAAAGGACGGGCCATACAAAGAAGACGCCCTGGCGCAGCCCTTGAGTCATTATGGTTGGACGAAATTGGAAGCAGAGGAAATCATCCAGGAATTGCCTTCTTGGAGTATTTTGCGTACCGTTTTAGTCATAGGAATGGCAGAAGATTTAAGTCGGAGCAACATCGTACTTTGGGCGAAAGGTGCATTGGAAAAAGGCCAAGCGATCAATGTGGTTGACGACCAATATAGAACACCAACGCTTGCGGAAGATTTAGCACAGGGTGCACTATTGGCGGCGGATCAGTGCGCTCAGGGTGTTTTTAATATTTCCGGACCGGATTTTATGTCCATCTATGATTTAGTAGGGCAAGTGGCGGAACACTTTGGATTGTCCATGGCGTCTGTGACGCGTACAGATTCAACCACCTTGAATCAACCGGCTAAACGACCGCCACGCACAGGTTTTGATATTTCGAAGGCTCGCAAAGAATTGGGCTACAGACCGCACAGTTTTAAAGAAGCCCTAGAAATTATCGCAAATCAAGCAGGATTGTAAGGACATATTTGTAGGGACCGCTGCTTTCCACTATTTTCGAGGTTCACTCTAACTGATCCGAAAGGAGCATGGCAAAATCGACAGAAGCATGGGGTTCTCGCGTAGGACTCATTTTAGCAATGGCAGGAAATGCTGTTGGTTTAGGTAATTTCTTGCGCTTCCCTGTTCAGGCCGTTCAAAACGGCGGTGGGACCTTCATTATACCGTACCTCGTAAGTTTTCTCCTCATGGGGATTCCCTTATTATGGGTAGAGTGGGCTATGGGTCGGTTCGGTGGACGCTACGGCGATCACAGCACTCCGTTCATTCTAGATAACATGACCAAAAGAAGGTTCTGGAAATACTTTGGTGTATTTGGAATCTTTACCAACATGGGTGTCATGGCATACTATACCTATATCGAAAGTTGGACGCTGACCTATACTTTGAAGTCACTCAAAGGAGATTTCTTAGGGGTCAATTTGGACCAATTGGACACTTACTTTAACAACTACGTGGATCTTGGTAGCGGTATTAATTTCCCAGTATGGGCACTGCTTGCCTTCGTGATCACCTTGACGATAAACATTTATATCCTCTCTAAAGGTTTGAGCGGTGGTATTGAAAAAGTGGCAAAAATTGCCATGCCATTACTCATTGGTTTTGGTGCCTTTCTTGCCATCATGTCTTGGACAACAGGTTCTACGGGCCGTTGTGAGGACTGTTCCACTTTTGTTGGATTGAATTTCTTGTGGGAGCCCGATTTTTCATCGCTATCGAATCCTAAAATATGGTTGGCTGCTGCTGGCCAAATCTTTTTCACCCTCTCCGTTGGGATGGGAACCATCCACTGTTACAGCTCTTACCTCAGTCAGCGTGATGATATTGCATTAAATGCCATGTCAGCGGGTTGGATGAATGGTTTTGTAGAGATTGTATTGGGCTCTGCGGTGGTTATTCCAATCGCTGTAGGTTACTTAGGTTTGGATTGGGTTGTCGATAACGCCGGGTTCATGATGGCCTTCAAAACGATGCCTTTCCTTTTTGATCAGTGGGGCAGTGTCATGGCGGTGATTTCCGGTGTGGCATGGTTCGGACTGCTCTTTTTTGCGGGAATTACCTCCTCATTAGCGATGGGCACACCTTGGATGGGTTTTGTTCAAGATGAATTTGGATGGACCAAAAAAAAGAGTGCGTTCCTTTTGGGAATCGCCATTTTCGTTATGGGACTACCAACCATTCTCTTTTTTGAGAAAGGTGTCTTTGACGAATACGATTACTGGACCGGAACAGTGAGTTTGGTGATCTTCGCGCTCGCTGAGGTCATACTCTTTGCTTGGGTCTTTGGAATGGACAAAGGATGGAAAGAAATTACAGACGGAGCGGATATGCGCATTCCACGTATTTATCGCCCAATCATTAAATACGTTACACCGCTCTTTATTGGGATCATTTTCTTGACGTCATTGTTCAAGCCGCTGAACGGCGAATTGTCCGATTGGTCCACCGCGTTCAACAGCCTTACCAGTGGTCAGGGTTGGCCTTGGGCGAACGACAGTATTATTAATCAGATTTTCCATATCAACACCGGTGTGCAGTGGATGGCTGATGGTGCGCTCACAAACATGTTCTACATCGATATGAGCCGATTCTTCCTTTTGGCCTGCTTCTTTGGACTTGTAGCCATGGTGAAAATCGCATCGAACAAACGTAAAAAAGCCGCGTAATTATGACGACTTCAGCTTTAATCATGATCATTTTAACGCAAGGAACTGTTCTTGCGGCGACCATCTATTTCTTTCGTAAGGTCTTGAATACGCCACCGAAACCCGAGCCGGATTCGTACAAAGACAATAACGATACGCCGCGCGATTAAGTCAGTAAATTTTAGTTATTCACGAAATTTGTAGTCCAACCTCGTACTGCCCAACTTGCATGTAAATGCAGTTGCAATGCACCAGGCTAAAGCACAAATTATTCGAACCTTTCAGCTTTTGATAGTGGCCGCTCTCGCGGCCACTATTTGGTTACGGCCCCCGGCCGAGGCGCGCGAAGCGCGCCTCGGCTTCTTATGCATGTGGTGGTCGACGCACGGGACCATGGAGGTCAACCGGTTGGATTCAGCCACCATCTGGACCTTGCCTTTACAAGAGGCGGCTAAAAAATCATGGTGGTACCGCTGCAAGAAAAATTGGACCATTTCAGACCTCGCGTCTTTAAAAGCACTGCCAGGAATGGATACCCTATTTGTTACTACGGGCAATTTTGATTTTACGTCCTTGCTCCAAAGAGAGAAACAGGAGTGGGGGAGCGGGTCGTGGGAAGATGCAAAGTCGAGCACTTGGCAGAAGGACAAATTCGATGATAATGCGAAGGGAGCGCTGGAGCGAATTGATCTAAATGAAGCCGACAGTATGGCGCTCATTGCAGCGCCGGGCATTGGTCCGTGGTCCGCTCGCGCGATACTTCGCGAAAGAGCGCGTTGGGGTTATTTTTCAGCGGTAGCTCAATTAAAGAATATCCATTCGCTTAACGAGCGTTGGCAGTCGGAGTGGGACAGTCTTTTTTTCATTATTCCCCGACCGCCACAACTCAATTTAAACACAAGCACCTTCGCAGATTTGAACGATTTCAGCGGGTTTCGATTCCACCAAGTCAAGAAAATTGTTTTCTACCGCGAGCAGTTTGGTCCTGTCAGTTGGCGGGAATTGGTCCAATGGGAGGAATTTTCCGATGTGGACACGACTTTTTTACAACACTATGTATCGGAATAGAAAAATCGGTGTACTTTCGCACTCCTAAAGAAAGGAGGTGTTACTATGCTCGTAATTAATGTCAAGGAAGGTGAATCGATCGAACGCGCACTTAAGCGTTACAAGAGAAAACACAGCTCTACGGGTGTAGTGCGTAAGCTTCGTAAGGATCGTTATCATACGAAACCAACGGAATCGAAGCGTCGCATGCATGAGAAAGCAGCATACATTCAGACTTTGCGTCAAGCGGAATCAGAATAATCTATGCTTAGATTATAAAGAAAAGCCCAACCGAAAGGTTGGGCTTTTTGTTTTTCAGTACGTCCCGCACTACCTTACCTCTATGGAATCCGCCGCGGCATATATCGATCAATTTTTAGCATACCTCATAGCTGAGCGCGGCTACAGCTCGAAAACAGCAGTTGCCTACAAGAAAGAATTGGAGCGTTGGTCCTCATATTTACAAGGAGAAGCCGGTACATCGTTGCTCGCAGCGCAAAAAGCGCATGTGAAGCGTTATATCGTTTGGCGAAACAAGCAGGGCATTGCGCCGCGCTCTATAAATCGGACCCTAAGTTGCATACGTTCGTTTTATAAATGGACGATCCGCGAGGCACTGATGAGCGAAAATCCAGGTCAAGGGGTTCGTAGCATGAAGACAGCGAAAAAAGTGGTTATGAGCGTTCCGGCTGCCGATTTGAAAGCTTTGGTTAACGACCCAGATCTCTTTACTGCCGATTTTGAAGGCAAGCGGGACCAATTGTTACTGCTCTTGCTCTATGGATTAGGCCTGCGCCGTGCGGAAGTTATTTCGTTAACCCCAGCCCACTTTGATTGGTCGCGAAAATTGGTGCGTGTTATTGGAAAACGAAACAAAGAACGTCAAATTCCCATGCCTGCTCTTCTTGAAGAGTATTATATCCGTTACATCGATCTCCGCGACCAGTTGCCCCAGCGCCACGATCCAATGCTACTTCTGACGGCAAAAGGAAAAAAGCTGTACGACAATCTTGTTTATAACCGAGTAATATATTACCTTAAGAGGACCACATCAGTGGTGGATAAGAACCCTCATGCCTTGCGCCATTCTTATGCCACGCATCTGCTCAACGCAGGGGTTGATATCAACACTGTGAAGGAGTTGTTAGGCCATGAAAGTTTAAGCTCGACCCAGGTATATACGACGAGCTCTTTTGAGGAACTTATTAAGGTGTATAACCAGACCCATCCAAAAGGGTCGTAAACCATACTAGTATGACTGTGAACATTCAATCGGTAAATTTCAAGGCGGACGGCAAGTTAATCACCTTCATTAAAGAGCGATTGGCGAAGACTACTCAGTTTTATGATCGGGCGATCAGTACGGCTGTTTTTCTAAAAGTAGATAACAATCATAATCGTGAAAATAAAATCGTGGAAATGCGCATGAGCGTGCCTGGAATTGACATAGTTGTGACGAAAGAACGCAAGAGTTTTGAGGAAGCCGCCAATATCGCTGTGGATGTACTCATTCGTCAGCTAAAAAAACACAAAGAAAAAATACTTAAACCCTAAAGAAATCAAGGGGTTAACTAAAAGAGTGAGAAGGTGGAGACAAAATGTCTTCACTTTTTTTTTTCAAGGTATTGTACGTTTGAATCTCTTTACTACATTTGCAGTCCGTTTGACAAAGCGGAAGTACTTTGACATCAATGCCGATATAGCTCAGTTGGCCAGAGCACGTGATTTGTAATCTCGGGGTCGTCAGTTCGAATCTGACTATCGGCTCACGTTTTGTACTTGATTTTCTAGTGGAATCTTGTACACACCGGGGGGATACTCAAGCGGCCAACGAGGACGGACTGTAAATCCGTTGGGAAACCTTCGCAGGTTCGAATCCTGCTCCCCCCACTACCGCGGAAGTAGCTCAGCTGGTAGAGCATCAGCCTTCCAAGCTGAGGGTCGCGGGTTCGAATCCCGTCTTCCGCTCTAAGGTTACGCCGATGTAGCTCAGGGGTAGAGCGTTTCCTTGGTAAGGAAGAGGTCACGGGTTCAATTCCCGTCATTGGCTCTAAAGTTATAGTTTGAATCTTTACACTGTTTATATATTTAATAATCGCTAGTCATGGCAAAAGAGAATTTTAATCGTACCAAACCTCACTTGAATATTGGTACAATTGGTCACGTTGACCACGGAAAAACAACATTGACAGCTGCAATCACCACATGTTTGGCGAAGGCAGGTTTGTCTGAATTGAGATCATTCGATTCTATCGATAACGCTCCTGAAGAGAAGGAGCGCGGTATCACTATTAACACTTCTCACGTAGAGTATGAGACGGCTAACCGTCACTACGCACACGTTGACTGTCCAGGTCACGCGGATTACGTGAAGAACATGGTTACTGGTGCTGCTCAGATGGACGGCGCTATTTTGGTAGTTGCTGCAACTGATGGTCCTATGCCTCAAACACGTGAGCACATCCTATTGGGTCGCCAGGTTGGTATCCCACGTCTTGTTGTGTTCTTGAACAAGGCAGACATGGTTGATGATGAAGAATTGATGGAATTGGTAGACATGGAAGTTCGTGATCTTCTATCTTTCTATGAGTACGATGGTGATAACACTCCAGTTATCGCAGGTTCAGCTCTAGGTGGATTGAACGGCGAGCAGAAGTGGGTTGATACGATCATGGAATTGATGGATGCAGTTGATGTATGGATCGAAGAGCCAGAGCGTGATCGTGATAAGCCATTCTTGATGCCTATCGAAGATGTATTCTCTATCACTGGTCGTGGTACTGTAGCAACTGGTCGTATTGAGACTGGTGTTGCAAACACAGGTGAAGGCGTTGAGATCATCGGTTTCGGTGACGAAAAATTGACATCAACTATTACTGGTGTTGAGATGTTCCGCAAGATCTTGAGCACGGGTGAAGCAGGTGATAACGTTGGTATCCTTCTACGTGGTATTGAGAAAACTCAAATCCGTCGTGGTATGGTTATCTGTAAGCCAGGTTCAATCACTCCTCACAAGAAGTTCAAGGCTGAGGTCTACATCTTGAAGAAAGAGGAAGGTGGTCGTCACACTCCATTCCACAACAAATACCGTCCACAGTTCTACCTACGTACAACTGACGTTACAGGTGAGATTCACCTTCCAGACGGTGTTGAAATGGTAATGCCAGGTGATAACTTGTCTATTACTGTTGAATTGATCGCAAATGTTGCTGTGAACAACGGTCTTCGCTTCGCAATGCGCGAAGGTGGTCGTACAGTAGGTGCTGGTCAGATTACTGAAATCATCGAGTAATCACTTACTCTTTTGATATAAAGAACAGGTAGTTAAGGTGCCTCCCAATGGGAGGCGCCTTTCTGCCTACATACGGGCATAGTTCAATGGTAGAATAGCGGTCTCCAAAACCGTTGATCAGGGTTCGAATCCTTGTGCCCGTGCAAACAACAAAAAGATGAGCAAATTAATTACGAGTATACAGGAGTCTTGGCACGAGTTTGCAGTTAAAGCATCGTGGCCTACAATGACAGAGTTGCAGAAAAGCACTTCGTTGGTAATTGTGGGGACCATCATCTTTTCACTTGTAGTATTTGGTATGGACAAAGCAATCTCAACAGTGCTTGAGTTTGTTTACTCAATCTTCGGATAATCATGTCAGATACTGGAATGAAATGGTATGTGCTTCGCACAATAAGTGGTCAAGAGCACAAAACGAAAACCTACATTGAAAAGGATATGGCTCATGCAGGCATGAGTGATTTAGTAGGACGTGTAGTGATTCCTATGGAAAAAGTTGTGCAAGTTCGCAACGGAAAGAAAGTAATTAAAGAAAAGACGCGCACACCGGGATACATGTATGTAGAGGCAGTATTGTCGGGTGAAGTGAGTCACATGATTAAAAACCTTCCTAATGTCGTTGGATTTTTATCTAACGTAAAGGGAGGAGATCCTTCACCAATGCGTGCCTCTGAGGTGAGCAGATTGTTAGGTGAAGTAGATCGTCAGGCAGAAAATGCAGCAATGCTAATTATTCCATTTACAGTGGGAGAAACTGTCAAAGTAGTAAGTGGTCCATTCAGCACGTTTGATGCGACCATTGAGAAGATCAACGAGGAGAAACAAAAACTAGAGGTCACTGTTAAGATCTTTGGTCGTAAGACTCCAGTTGAACTAGGCTTCACGGAAGTGGAGAAATTATAATTGATATAGGTGTGAGCTATATATAGGTTCGTTCTTTACGCTTCCAACTTGAAGAATGATCCGCACAAACAACGCAAAATAGTAGAAACAAGAAATGGCAAAAGAGGTTAGTAAAGTAGTAAAGCTTCAGGTCCGTGGTGGCCAGGCTAACCCTTCTCCTCCGGTAGGTCCAGCATTGGGTGCCGCAGGTGTCAACATTATGGAATTCTGTAAGCAATTTAACGCTCGTTCGCAAGACAAGATGGGCCAAGTATTGCCAATAGTGATTTCTGTTTACGCAGATAAATCATTTGATTTCATAATCAAGACTCCTCCTGCAGCAGTTCAATTGATGGAAGCAGCGAAGATTAAGAAGGGATCATCAGAGCCTAACCGTAGTAAAGTTGCTAAAATAACTTGGGACTCTGTTCGCAAAATTGCAGAAGATAAAATGGTTGATTTAAACTGTTTTACTGTTGAATCAGCAATGAGTATGATTGCTGGTACTGCAAGAAGCATGGGTATAACTGTAATAGGCGAGAAGCCGTTTTAATTAAAAGTTTGAAGCAATGGCAAAATTGACTAAGAACATGAAAAACGCGCTCGCTAAACTTGAAAAAGGCAAGGTTTATCCTGTAGGCGAGGCAGCAGCTCTAGTGAAAGAGGTTAACTGTACTAAGTTTGACGCATCTGTGAACTTAGCTGTTCGTTTGGGAGTGGATCCACGTAAAGCAAACCAAATGGTTCGTGGCGTGGTAAGTCTTCCTCATGGAACAGGTAAAAATGTTCGTGTTTTAGCTTTGGTTACACCAGATAAGGTGGAAGAAGCAAAAGCAGCAGGTGCTGATTACGCAGGCCTTGATGAATTCATTGAGAAGATTAAAGGCGGTTGGACTGACATTGATGTCATCGTAACCATGCCTTCTGTAATGGGTAAAATTGGACCTTTAGGTCGTGTATTAGGTCCTCGTGGCCTTATGCCGAACCCTAAGTCTGGTACCGTTACAATGGACGTAGCAAAAGCAGTAGGTGAAGTGAAAGCTGGTAAGATTGACTTTAAGGTTGATCGTTACGGTATCATTCATGCTGCGATCGGTAAGGTTTCTTTTGAAGCAGATAAAATTCGCGAGAATGTAGAAGAATTATTGAAAACTCTGAATAAGCTTAAGCCAAGTGCGGCTAAAGGTACTTATATGAAGAGCGTTTATATTTCTTCAACAATGTCGCCGGGTATTGCTGTGGATGCTAAATCAATTTCATAACGCTAAAGAAGTAGCATCATGACAAGAGACGAAAAACTTGCACAGATTGAAAATTTAACGGCGGTATTGAATAATACCTCAACCATTTATCTAGCGGATATCGCATCTTTGGATGCTGTAGCATCATCAAATTTGCGTCGCGCTAGTTTTGGTAAGGGTATCAAACTAAACGTTGTTAAAAACACTTTGCTCAAACAAGCTATGGACGCATCGGAGAAAAACTTCGACGGTCTGTACGATGTACTTAAAGGAAATACAAGCATTATGCTTGCCGAAGCTGGTAACGCTCCTGCAAAACTTATTAAAGAGTTTCGTAAGAAGAATGACAAGCCAGTATTGAAAGGTGCATGGATAGAAGAAAGCGTATACGTAGGTGATGAGAATTTGGATATGCTCGTTGCAATCAAGTCTAAAGAAGAATTGATTGGCGATGTATTAACCTTACTCCAGAGCCCTGCGAAAAACGTTATTTCTGCTCTTCAGAGCGCTGGTGGTAACATTGCTGGACTCCTCAAAACTTTGGAAGAGCGCAACGCGTAATTCCCTTATTTACAATTAATTAAGAATTAAAATTAAATTTTACAGAAAATGGCTGATATCAAAGAATTGGGCGATGCTCTAGTAAACTTGACAGTTAAAGAAGTATCTGAATTAGCAGGATACTTGAAAGAAGAATACGGCATCGAGCCTGCTGCAGCTGCTGTAGCTGTTGCTGGTCCTGCAGCTGGTGGTGGCGGTGACGCTGCTGAGGCTCAGACTGAGTTTGACGTAATCTTGAAAGCTGCTGGTGGTTCTAAACTTGCTGTAGTTAAGCTTGTTAAGGAAATGACTGGACTAGGCTTGAAAGAAGCTAAAGAAAAAGTAGATAGCGCACCTGCTGCATTGAAGGAAGGCGTATCAAAAGACGAGGCAGAAGCTTTGAAAGCACAGCTTGAAGAAGCTGGTGCTGAAGTTGAGATCAAGTAATTGATCAACTGCTAGGTTATCCGGTTTAGGTCTTTGGGGAGGTCCCCTTAGACCTAAACCTTTTTGTGTTTAATTAACATTTTGGGCTGAAATGGTAAACCAAGTTACTGCTCCACAGGAGCGTATTAATTTCTCTTCCACTGCTATTAAGACGGCTTTTCCGGACTTTCTAGATATTCAGTTGAAGAGTTTCATGGACTTCTTCCAGATAGAGACGAAGCCATCAGAAAGATCAGAGGAAGGATTATACCGCGTATTCGCGGAAAACTTTCCTATTTCGGATTCAAGAAACAATTTCGTTCTTGAATTCCTGGACTACTTTGTAGATCCACCGCGTTATTCGGAGCGCGAATGTATCGAGCGTGGCTTGACATTCTGCGTACCGTTGAAAGCGCGCCTCAAATTGTACTGTACGGATCCAGAGCATGAAGATTTTGAGACAATTGTCCAGGATGTTTATCTAGGAACCATTCCATACATGTCACCACGCGGTACCTTCATCGTTAATGGTGCAGAAAGAATTATTGTAAGCCAATTACACCGTTCACCTGGTGTATTCTTTGGACAATCCTACCACGCGAACGGCACTAAATTATATTCAGCCCGTATCATACCGTTCAAAGGGTCATGGATTGAATTCGCTACTGACATCAACCAAGTCATGTATGCGTACATTGATCGTAAAAAGAAGTTGCCTGTAACGACGTTATTACGTTCAATTGGCTTCGAAAGAGATAAAGACATTTTAGAAATCTTCGACCTTGCAGAGGAAGTGAAGGTGAGCAAAGCTTCTTTGAAGCGCTCAATTGGTCGTAAGCTTGCTGCAAGAGTTTTGAAAACTTGGATTGAAGATTTCGTTGATGAGGATACAGGAGAAGTAGTATCCATCGAGCGTAATGAAGTTATACTTGATCGTGATACTGTCTTAGATAAGGAGCATACAGAAGAAATTCTTGATGCAGAAGTGAATGCCATCTTATTGCACAAAGAAGATATTGCATCTTCTGATTTCGCAATTATTCACAACACCTTACAGAAAGATCCCACAAATACAGAGAAAGAAGCTGTAGAGCACATCTACCGCCAACTTCGTAATGCTGAACCGCCAGATGAAGAAACTGCTCGCGGTATCATTGATAAATTGTTCTTCTCCGAGCAACGTTACTCTTTAGGAGAGGTTGGTCGTTACCGTTTGAATAAGAAATTGTACAACGGCAGTGAAGAGAATTCTCAAGTATTGACGAAGGGTGATATCATAGAAATCATCAAGCGTTTAATCGAATTGATCAACTCGAAAGCGGAGATTGATGATATCGATCACTTAAGCAACCGTCGTGTACGTACTGTAGGCGAGCAGATGGCCAACCAGTTTGGTGTAGGTCTTGCTCGTATGGCTCGTACCATACGTGAGCGTATGAACGTTCGTGATAACGAGGTATTTACCCCAATAGATTTGATTAACGCGAAGACCTTATCTTCTGTGATCAATTCATTCTTCGGTACGAACCAGTTGTCTCAGTTCATGGATCAGACGAATCCTTTATCTGAGATTACACACAAGCGTCGTCTTTCGGCCTTAGGACCTGGTGGTCTTTCACGTGAGCGTGCAGGTTTTGAGGTTCGTGATGTTCACTATACGCACTATGGACGTCTTTGTCCTATTGAAACTCCAGAAGGACCAAACATTGGTTTGATTTCTTCATTGTGTGTTTATGCGAAAGTGAATGGTATGGGATTCATCGAAACGCCTTACCGTTCTGTTGAGAATGGTAAAGTGGTCGTCGACCGTGAGCCTACCTATCTAAGCGCAGAGGAAGAAGAAGCAAAAGTAATTGCACAAGCGAATGCGCCTATCAGCCCTGACGGTACATTCATTAATGACAAGGTTAAAGTACGTGAAGAAGGTGATTTCCCGGTTGTAGAGCCGAACACCATTGATTTCATGGACGTTGCGCCAAATCAGATTGCATCTATTTCGGCTTCATTGATTCCTTTCTTGGAGCACGATGATGCGAACCGTGCATTGATGGGATCGAACATGATGCGCCAGGCCGTACCATTATTACGTCCTGAAGCGCCTATCGTTGGAACGGGTCTAGAACGTCAAGTGGCGACAGATTCTCGTGTTCTTATCAACTCTGAAGGAGCGGGTACAGTAGAATACGTTGATTCTATGCAAATCAAAATTCGCTACGACCGCACGGAAGATGAGCGTGGTGTTAGTTTTGAAGACGATGTGAAATCGTACCAATTGGTTAAATTCCAAAAAACCAACCAAGGAACGACCATCAACTTAAAGCCGATCGTTAAGATGGCTGATCGCGTTGAGTTTGGTCAGGTTCTTTGTGAAGGATATGCTACACAGCAAGGTGAGCTGGCTTTGGGTCGGAACATGTTGGTGTCGTTCATGCCTTGGAAAGGTTACAACTTTGAGGATGCTATCGTTATCTCTGAGCGTGTAGTGCGTGAAGACATTTTCACTTCGATTCATATCGACGAATACTCTTTGGAGGTTCGTGATACGAAGTTAGGAGCTGAAGAATTAACTGCAGATATCCCTAACGTCAGCGAGGAAGCTACAAAAGACTTAGACGAGAATGGAATCATTCGCGTTGGAGCTGAAATCAAACCAGGTGATATCCTTATTGGTAAGATTACACCTAAAGGCGAGAGTGATCCTTCTCCTGAAGAGAAACTCTTACGCGCCATCTTTGGTGACAAGGCGGGCGATGTAAAGGATGCTTCTTTGAAAGCGTCGCCGTCTTTGAATGGTGTCGTTATTGATAAGAAACTCTTCACACGTTTGGTGAAAGACAAACGTCAGCGTGCGGAAGATAAAGAAGAGATTAGCCAATTAGACCTTCATATGGAGGCGGAATTAGCTGAATTAAAATCTGTATTCGTTAACAAATTGAGCGTTTTAGTTTCGGGTAAAACGAGCCAGGGTGTTAAGAACGATCTAAACGAAGATGTTATTCCGAAAGGAACGAAGTTTACGTTGAAAGCGTTGAATGCAATTGAGGATTACAGCCGTATTGTTGGTGGCAAGTGGACTACTGATGATGATCGTAACGATAAAATCGACACGGTAATTCACAACTACAAAATCAAAGTAAATGATATTCAGGGTATGTACCGCCGTAAGCGCTTTGCGATTACAGTAGGTGATGAACTACCTGCGGGTATTATGAAATTGGCCAAAGTTTATATCGCTAAGAAGCGTAAGCTGAAAGTGGGTGATAAGATGGCAGGTCGTCACGGGAATAAGGGTATTGTTGCTCGAATCGTTCGTGATGAGGATATGCCGTTCTTGGAAGATGGAACGCCAGTTGATATTGTATTGAACCCATTGGGTGTACCGTCGCGTATGAACATTGGTCAGATTTACGAAACTGTTCTTGGATGGGCGGGTCGTAAATTAGACAAGAAGTTTGCTACGCCAATTTTCGATGGTGCGTCTCTTGATGATATTTCAAGCTACGTAACAGAAGCAGGTTTGCCAGAGTTTGGCCACACGCAACTTTACGATGGTGGTACAGGTCAGCCGTTTGATCAGAAAGCAACCGTAGGTATTATCTACATGCTGAAACTAGGTCACATGGTTGATGATAAAATGCACGCTCGTTCGATCGGACCATATTCATTGATTACGCAGCAACCATTGGGTGGTAAAGCCCAGTTTGGTGGTCAGCGCTTTGGTGAGATGGAAGTTTGGGCATTGGAAGCATTTGGTGCAGCGAACATTTTACGTGAGATCCTCACAGTCAAGTCGGATGACGTCGTTGGACGTGCTAAGACTTATGAGGCAATCGTAAAAGGCGAGCGCATGCCACAACCGGGTATTCCAGAATCATTCAACGTGTTGCTGCACGAATTGAAAGGTTTAGGATTGAAAGTAACGTTGGACTAATTAATTGAGTAATCTCCGTTGCCCTCAGGTTGCGGACTACAATAAAAATCGCATTATGGCTCTTAGAAAAAGCGATAAACAACAAAACAGCGCCTTCAGCAAGATCACGATCTCGTTGACAGCGCCAGAAACCATCCTTGAGAACAGTCACGGAGAGGTTTTGAAACCAGAAACAATCAACTACCGTACTCACAAGCCTGAGCGTGATGGTTTGTTCTGTGAGCGTATTTTCGGTCCTGTAAAGGATTACGAATGTGCTTGTGGAAAGTACAAGCGCATCCGCTATAAGGGAATCGTTTGTGACCGCTGTGGTGTTGAGGTTACTGAGAAAAAGGTCCGTCGCGATCGCGTTGGTCACATTTCCTTAGTGGTTCCTGTAGTGCATATTTGGTACTTCCGTTCGCTTCCGAACAAAATTGGTTACTTACTAGGTCTTCCTTCGAAGAAACTAGATATGATTATCTATTATGAGCGTTACGTGGTTATTCAAGCCGGTAATGCAGTAGATAATGAGGGTAATCCACTAACGCGTCTGCAGTTCTTGACTGAAGACGAGTATTTGGATGCAATGGAGCGTTTACCAATTGAGAACCAGTACTTGGAGGATTCGGATCCTAATAAATTCGTAGCCAAAATGGGTGCGGAGGCCGTTCAGGCATTATTAGGTTCATTGGATTTAGATTCTTTATCGTTCGAATTACGCCATAAAGCAAATACGGAAACTTCTCAGCAACGTAAGCAAGAAGCATTGAAGCGTTTGCAAGTGGTTGAGAGCCTGCGTGATGCAAACACGCGTATCGAGAATAATCCAGAGTGGATGGTGATGAGCGTCGTTCCGGTAATTCCACCAGAACTGCGTCCATTGGTGCCGCTAGATGGTGGTCGTTTCGCAACATCAGATTTGAACGATCTGTACCGTCGTGTAATTATTCGTAACAACCGTTTGAAGCGTCTTTTAGAAATCAAAGCACCAGAGGTGATTTTGAGAAATGAGAAACGTATGCTTCAAGAGTCTGTAGATAGTCTTTTTGACAATACTCGTAAGTCGTCTGCAGTGAAGACTGAGAGCAATCGTCCATTGAAGTCCCTTTCCGATTCATTGAAAGGTAAACAAGGTCGTTTCCGTCAGAACTTATTGGGTAAGCGTGTGGATTATTCTGCCCGTTCAGTTATCGTGGTTGGTCCTGAATTGAAATTGCACGAATGTGGTCTTCCTAAGAACATGGCTGCCGAGCTATACAAGCCGTTCATCGTACGTAAGTTGATTGAAAGAGGCATTGTAAAGACAGTAAAGTCTGGTAAGAAGATTATCGATCGTCGCGATCCAGTCGTTTGGGATATCCTAGAGAACGTTATGAAAGGTCACCCGGTACTATTGAACCGTGCACCGACGCTTCACCGTTTAGGGATCCAAGCATTCCAGCCGAAACTTATCGAGGGTAAGGCAATCCAATTGCACCCGCTAGCGTGTACGGCATTTAATGCGGATTTTGATGGTGATCAGATGGCTGTTCACCTTCCATTAGGTCCGGCGGCTATATTAGAAGCGCAATTATTGATGCTCGCTTCGCACAACATTTTGAACCCTGCAAACGGTTCTCCAATCACAGTTCCTTCACAGGATATGGTTTTGGGTCTTTACTACATGACCAAACCTATGAAGAACACTAAGGAGATGCCGGTTCGAGGAGAGGGTATGATTTTCTATTCTCCGGAGGAGGTGGAAATCGCTTTGAATGAAGGTGCAGTGGATCTTCACGCCTTGATTAAAATCAAAGGTCGTGTAGAGAAAGAGGACGGCACCATGGCAATGGAGTTCATCGATACTACGGTAGGTCGCGTACTCTTCAACCAAGCGGTTCCTGAGAAGGTAGCATTCATCAACGAGATTTTGACTAAGAAGGCGCTTCGTGGTATCATTGCCAACGTCTTGAAAAAGACAGATGTACCCGCTACAGCTAAATTCTTAGATGATATTAAGTCTATGGGCTACGGCCGTGCATTCCGCGGTGGTCTATCATTCTCTTTGAATGATATTCGTATACCAGATGCAAAAGCAACATTGATTTCTGAAGCTTCAGAGGAAGTGGAGGGCATCTTTGCTTCCTATAACATGGGTCTTATCACGAATAACGAACGTTACAACCAGGTCATTGATGTTTGGACAAACACGAATGCGCGTTTGACTCAAGCTGCGATGAGCACGTTGATTAACGACCGTCAAGGTTTTAACCCGATCTACATGATGCTTGATTCTGGAGCACGTGGTTCTAAAGAGCAGATTCGTCAGCTCTCTGGTATGCGTGGTTTGATGGCCAAGCCACAGAAATCTGGATCGGCAGGTGGTGAAATCATCGAAAACCCTATTATCTCTAACTTTAAGGAGGGTCTATCCATTCTTGAGTACTTTATTTCTACGCACGGTGCACGTAAAGGTCTTGCCGATACAGCATTGAAAACGGCAGATGCTGGTTACTTGACGCGTCGTCTTCACGATGTCGCACAGGATGTAGTGGTAAACGAGGTAGATTGTGGTACACTCCGTGGACTCGAAGTAAGCGCTCTAAAGAAGAGCGAAGAGGTTGTTGAGACCTTATCTGAGCGTATCATTGGTCGTGTATCCTTGAGCGATGTCATTGATCCATTAACGGATGAAGTATACGTAGCATCAGGTGAAGAAATCACAGAGGAAATAGCGAATAAAATTGAAGCTTCTCCAATCGAGATAGTTGAAGTTCGCTCGCCATTAACTTGTGGTACCAAAAAAGGAATTTGTGCGAAGTGTTACGGAACAAACCTTGCGACGAGCAAAATGGCTCAAGCGGGGGACAGTGTTGGTGTAATTGCTGCTCAGTCTATTGGTGAACCTGGTACACAGTTGACGCTCCGTACCTTCCACGTTGGGGGTACTGCGGGTAACGTCAGTGAGGAAAATAAGGTTTTAGCGAAATTTGACGGTAAAGTTGAATTAGAAGATGTTAGAACAGTTGAAGGTGATAATGGTGATACGATCGTAATCGGCCGCACAGGTGAGATGCGTATTGTAGATACTAAAACTGGCCGCACGTTAATGACCAATATGATTCCTTACGGGGGTATCTTAAAGGTTAAAGACGGTGCTAAGGTGAAAAAAGGTGCGGAGATCGTACAATGGGATCCTTACAACGCAGTTATTATCTCTGAAATGCCGGGTAAAATTGGATACCAGGATATTATTCAAGGAACAACTTACAAAGTTGAGATTGATGAGCAGACCGGTTTCCAAGACAAGGTAATCTCAGAGAACCGTAACCGTAAATTGGTTCCGACTATTCAGGTATTAGATGCCAAAGGCAACGAAGTCAAGCATTATACACTTCCAGCTGGTGCACATCTAATGGTTGAAGCCGGAGAGGATATTCCAGCAGGTAAAATTCTTGTTAAGATTGCTCGTAAGAGCGCGAAAGCAGGGGATATTACTGGTGGTCTTCCACGTGTAACGGAATTGTTCGAAGCACGTAACCCATCGAACCCAGCAGTTGTTGCTGCCATAGATGGTATTGTGAGCTACGGAAAGATCAAGCGCGGTAACCGCGAAATTATCATCGAGAGCCGCACTGGTGAGGTGAAGAAATATTTGATCAACTTGAGCAAGCAGATTCTCGTTCAAGAGAATGACTTCGTTAAAGCGGGTACGCCTCTTTCAGATGGAGCCATTACTCCAAACGATATTCTTGATATCAAAGGTCCAACTGCGGTTCAATCGTATTTGGTAAATGAAATTCAAGAAGTATATCGCCTTCAGGGTGTGAAGATTAACGATAAGCACTTCGAGGTAATTGTACGTCAGATGATGCGTAAGGTTAAGATTCAAGATACGGGTGATACGTTGTTCTTAGAAGGAAACTTGGTGCATGCCATTGATTTTATTGAAGAAAACGATCGCATCTTCGGAATGAAGGTTGTCGAGAATGCTGGTGAAAGTACCAACTTAAAGGAAGGTCAAATCATTAGCACTCGCGAACTCCGTGACGAGAACAGTTTGTTGCGTCGTGAAGACAAGGCTTTGGTTGAAGCGCGTGACGCAAGTCCAGCAACAGCTGCCCCGGTGCTTCAAGGAATTACAAGAGCATCACTTCAGACGAAATCATTCATCTCAGCAGCTTCCTTCCAGGAGACGACTAAGGTGTTGAACGAGGCTTCTGTCAATGCGAAAGAAGATACGTTAGAAGGATTGAAAGAAAACGTTATTGTTGGTCACTTGATTCCAGCAGGTACAGGCCTTAAGAAATACCGCGAGACAGTGGTAGGTTCAAAAGAAGAGTACGAGAAGATGCAGGAAACAATGGCTGTAGAAGTTGTAGAATAAGCTGAAGTAGAAAAACATGGCAGAACAGAATAAAGACGGTCAAATCAATATTGAGTTGAGTGAAGAAATGGCGCAAGGTGTGTACAGCAACTTGGTCGCTATTAATCACAGCCCAACGGAATTTGTTCTCGATTTTATTCAGATGATGCCAGGAGTACCTAAAGCGAAAGTGCAATCCAGGGTGATTTTAACGCCAGAGCATGCAAAGCGATTATTGCAAGCACTTGGGGAGAATGTCAGCCGTTATGAGCAGAACTTCGGTGATGTTCAAACGCACGAACCGCCGCAGGTACCGCTAAATTTCGGTGGCCCTACAGGTCAAGCATAATATTTTTCTTAAAGAAAATGAACCCTCGGTACTCGCCGGGGGTTTTTTATTTTAGTAGATATCAATTGATTATGAAAAACCTCGTCTTCTCTCTATCCTTATTGATCGGAGTTCCGCTTCAAGCGCAGATTTATCAGGGGTCTGTCCAGCTCGGGACTTCCATGAGCTTAGATATCTCCTTAAATACGAATGCAGACAGCGTAAGCATAGAGTTTAGTGGGCCTTCGAGCGGTTATTACGCCGTTGGATTCGGTGCGACGAGCATGACTAATGCCTACACTATAGTTGTAAATGCCAATGGTACTGTGGCGGAACGTAAACTCGGGAACCATCAGGGTGGAAATACCTTGAGCTCATCTATTTCCTACAATGCTGTAACCGCAAGTGGCACCAGAACGGCGTATATAGATCGTGCCAGAGCGGGTGCCTCCGGGAATCACTACACGTTTTCTTTAAATGGAGGGTCTATCAACCTTATTTGGGCGAAAGGAGGTACTAGTTTTGGGAACCATGGGAACTCGAATAGAGGATTTGCCTCAATAAATCTTGTGGATCAATGTAATTTACCCATTACTACTCTTGCGACACAGAACATCTGTCAAGGAGATAGCGTGCAGGTTTTTGGACAATGGGTAAGCCAACCCGGCATATATTACGATTCTTTATCAACGCCTATTGGGTGCGATTCGATCGTACAACAAAGTGTTCAGTATACGGCACCCATTCTAAATACTTTACCTTCTTTGAGCATATGCCAAGGCGATAGTGTCCAAATTTTTGGGGCCTGGGTTTCAACGGCAACAACTTTGTATGACTCTTTGTCGACTCCAGCAGGATGTGATTCTGTGGTAGAGCAAGAGGTTTTTGTGAATGCTACAGTGAGTAATACGATTACTGCTACAGGCCTTTGCGCTGGAGATAGCGTTTTCTATTTAAATGCTTGGCGCACGGATACCGGTGCAGTAGTGTATAACGGCGTGACTACATTGGGTTGTGATTCTAGCATATCCGGTAGGGTGGAGTATCTACCCGCGGTGGATACGGGGTCAATTTGGGTAGCCCCTTTTACTGATGCAAGCGTTTATATTGGATTGGATACAGGCGCAACCTATTATTGGTTCAATTGTAATACAGGTGCTTTTGTGGATACCACAATGGGTACAGATACCCTGAACTGGGGCAATGATTTTTTGCAGGCTCCTGATACAGGATATTATGCTGCAATTATCGTGAAGCCAGGGTATTGTTCAGATACCTCTGCTTGTTACTACTTCTACATGGATGTTCCAGAATACGACTATGGTATTTCATTGCGTCCGGTTCCAGCAACTACCGAACTCTACGTTTCGCTTGAAAATTTCAGTGGCCCACTTTCTTACGAGATTATTCATATCAATGGAAAACGTGTGACTGTAGGCGTCCTAAAAGAATCTCAAGAGGTTATCGATCTTTCTAGGTATGCTTCAGGTATGTACTTGCTTCGTTTAGAAGACGGTCGAACGATGAAATTTATGAAGGAATAAAAAGGCTAGTGCCCCATAGGCCCGAGCGAGATTTGATTTAGGCACTCAATTCTTCGATCACACGAAGAATAAGCTTCAATCCTTTATCAAGCTCTTCATTAGTAATGGTCAGCGGTGGAGTGATTCGTATGGCGTTTTCCGCGAATAAGAAACTATTGGTAATTAACCCTTCTGCTTCTAGGCGAGCAATTACGGCAAAACTGTCTATTTGAGGCTTGAGCCACAAACAGTACATGAGTCCCTTACCACTGATCTTTTCTATACTAGGATGAACGAGCACATCTCGAATGTGCTGCTCCTTGGCTGGGATTTCAGCCATGAGCTCAGGGGAAGATTCTAGCGCCTCAAAAACGCCTAAAGAAGCTGCACAGCTCACAGGGTTGCCGCCAAAGGTGGTAATGTGTCCGAGGATTGGATCTGCTTGAATAACCTTCATAATGTGTTCAGGAGCTACAAAAGCGCCAAGAGGTAAACCGCCGCCGTAGGCCTTCGCTAAACACATGATATCTGGACAGAAGCCATAGTCCAAGTGTGCAAACCATGGCCCAGTTCGTCCCATGCCGGTTTGAATCTCATCCAGAATCATCAAGGCACCGACTTCTCTACAACGGGCGCGCACAGCTTTAATCCATGAGGGGTCCGCAGGAATATATCCACTACCTGCCTGAATACATTCAATCACAACGCCTGCAGTCTTTGAGGTAATCTGCTTGAGTACGGCGAAATCATTAAAATTTGCCTGCATGGTATCTGGCAGTAACGGGTAATAACCGCCTTTATATTTATCAGATCCTTGGATGCTCAACGATCCGTGTGTAGAACCGTGGTAGCTGTTTTTAAAACTGATGAACTGGCTTCGACCGGTATATTTCTTCGCAATCTTCATGGAAGCTTCAATGGCTTCAGTACCGCTATTCACGAAGTAAACACGGTCCATACATGGATGGAGCTTCTCCAAAGTTTTTTCGGCCAATTTTGCCTGCGGCCCAATAGCAAATTCGCCATACACCATCACATGCATGTGTTTTTTCACCTGCTCTAGAACAGATTCCACCACTGAGGGATGACCGTGTCCTAGGTTGGCCACAGAGATCCCCGAGATAAAATCAAGGTACGCCTTGCCTTCAGGGTCGTACAAATAATTGCCCTCAGCACGATCTATAGCTAGAGCGCTAGGAGATCCAACCACTTGAGCAACATTATTTAAAAACAAAGATTTGATATCGGCCATAGATCGTCAAAAATACAGGATTTCTCTAAAGCACGGGTGAACTTATTACTGTTAAAAACAGTCATTTAGTTCATTATTTATGTCCGGAATGTACCGTTCATAGTTTTTAATTAATGCATAAAAAAAACCACCCCGAGGGGTGGTTTTTAGATATTCACTTAGTCCATAGGGAGATCGTTCAATGGTATCCTTACTCTGTCTTTTGAGCGGTCTTTGCCCTTCATACGTTCCATTATTCTTCGGCCAAATTCCTTTTCAGCAAGAAGAAGTTTAGCTGTCTTTTTAGCGCCGACTACCTCGATGAAATCGTCTATATAGGATTTGCGCAGTTCTTCAATCGCAATATGTGTGTCTGCAAAAGAGTACAGCATTTTTTCTACCTCCTTTTCTGAAGGCCCGTCGCCAGCGAGTTTCTTAAAGTCTGAACGTTGCTTATCTCGCAATTCATGTTCTTTTTCTTGAAGTTCATTGTACACCGGCCAGAAAGCTTGGCTTTCGGCTACGGTGAGTTCTAGTTCTTCGGTGATGTAGGCGGCTTTGATGGCCTGAATTTTCACTTTCTTTCGTACAATATCGGCACGATCGTCTGACTTAGGTTGTGCCATGACCGCTGCTGTAGAAAGCAATAGGCCAAAAATTAAAGTCTTTTTCATAATTCTAAATATTCGTTTTTTAAATAGTAATAGTCGTAATACACGTCTGCATCAAACTCAACTTCGGCGAAGTCGAGTGAATCGGGTTCCACAAAGGAGTACATATCCTCAACCTGCAGGTAGCCTAGACTGTACATCTCAGCTATTATATCCTCTGATAATTCAAAATCATTGCCTGAAGTATTCGGCCAAAAGAATAAGGCTATAGCTATAGCGGCTGCGGCGGTCATGGACCAACGAATAATACGCATATGACTTGGCTTCGTTGCAACAACAGGGCTCGAGGTCCGGTCCACGAGATGCTGCTCCGGAATGCGGTGAAGCTTTGCTTTGAGCTCTTTTAACTGAGCATCGCTTGCTGTGTATTTTCGTTGTTTGTCCATCTGTTTGTTAGAGTGCTCGTAATTATGGAAGGTTTAAAAGGCCGATTAATTTTTCTTCCATCTTGTTTTTAGCGTGGTGGTAATTTGCCTTAAGTGCACCGACGGAGGTACCTGTGAGTTCGGCAATGTCCTTAAAGCTCAAATCTTGGTAATACCGCAATTCAAAAACTAACTGCTGTTTTTCCGGAAGGCCGGTGAGGACTTCTTGCACCTTGGCATTGATCTGTTCGCTGTCCCATTTTAGCTCGGCGGTGCTATGTGCGGCATAGGCACTGTCTAAATCGGCGCTGATATGTCGCTTTTCCTTTTTCAGCTCATTCAAAGCAGCATTGCGGACAATGGTATAGCACCAGGTAAATGGATGGCTATTGCCCTTAAACTTATGGAGGTTTTTCCAAATGCCTACCATCCCTTCTTGCAGGGCGTCTTTCGCCAACGATTCGCTCTTAAGAATACCCACGGCACAATAGAGGAGACGTTCGCTGTACTGCTCAACGATTTCAAAAAAAGAAGCCTCCCATTGCTCTTGCAATAGGAGGCTCTTGATATTCTTGGTTTCCTCCATTGTTCTTTAGATGAATGGAAGATACTAAAGGTTTAAGTGAACGATTACTTTCTAGCGATCACCTTTTGTGCTGCGGCGACAATTGCATCAGCATTCAAACCATATTTTTCCATGAGTTGTGCCGGAGTTCCACTCTCGCCGAAGCTGTCGTTTACGGCTACGAATTCTTGCGGCACAGGATTATTGGTTACTAGCGTTTGAGCAACGCTCTCGCCCAAACCACCAAAACGGTTGTGCTCTTCAGCAGTCACAACACATCCTGTTTTAGAGGCAGAAGCAAGGATTACTTTCTCGTCCAACGGCTTAATAGTAGCCATGCCTATCACCTCTGCGCTTACGCCTGCAGTCTCTAGCGCTTCAGCAGCTTGTAATGCTTCCCATACAAGGTGGCCTGTGGCGACGATGGTCACATCTGTTCCTTCGGTCAACACATCTCCTTTTCCTATCTCAAATTTGGCGTCGGCAGGAGTGAAGTTCGCTACTTTAGGACGACCGAATCGCAAGTAAACGGGACCGTCGTATTCTGCGATGGCGATGGTTGCAGCTTTTGTCTGGTTGTAATCACATGGGTTGATCACCACCATGTGCGGCAACATCTTCATGAGACCAATATCTTCAAGGATTTGGTGCGTAGCACCGTCCTCACCAAGCGTTAAGCCTGCGTGAGAAGCACAGATTTTAACGTTTTTACCGCTGTAGGCGATGCTCTGACGGATCTGATCGTAAACGCGACCCGTAGAGAAGTTTGCAAAGGTTCCAGTGAATGGGATTTTGCCACCGATGGTCAAACCTGCCGCAATACCCATCATGTTCGCTTCGGCGATACCTACTTGGTAGAATCGGTCAGGATTCTGATCAGCGAAAGCATTCATTTTAAGAGAACCAGTAAGGTCAGCACATAGTGCTACAACGTTTTCATTCGTTTTACCCAATTCTTCCAAACCGGCTCCAAAGCCTGAACGGGTATCCTTACTTCCTGAATCTGTGTACTTCTTCATTTTAGTTGATTTTCACAATGGTTGATGAGCCGGGGCTCACTCTAAATTCTCTCGTTTTACTGTAAGCGGTTTCCTGCGCAAATTTGCTTCTAAACACGACCATGTACTGTCCGGGCTGGAGTTGAAACACCTGGCGCTCCCCACTTTCGCTAAGATCCGTTACCCACTCATAACCGTCCTCCCTTTGCACAAATATGGAGCCGTAGCCGCTTGTTCCTGCTTGTAAGGTTACCATACCTGGTGGGGGGACAGCAATTGTGGTAGTTGTACTAGGGCCGATAACCACCCCGCTTTGAAAAATACGAGGTAATGTTAGGATTTCTAGATCGTATGTTCCGCTGATATACCGTTGGACAGTGCCGAAATCTTGTACGTGCAGTATCTCGTTTTTTCCGTGCGGCTTTATTATGCACCGAATGGTGTTGCTTTTCCGTGAATTTGACCGCAACTCCAACTGACCTTGCGGGGTAGAGACACCAATATGAGTGTGCGTTCCCGGGTGAATAACAATACTATCAATACGAACGGGCGGCACGGTTTGAACGACCATATCGTAAACCACTAAAGGATCTAGAACCAAAGTATCTGGTTGACCCTTGTAGTTGAGGGTATGAACGAAGCTCTTCTTTAATTTTTGCGAGGTATGATCGTAGAGTAGGATGGGTACGTTAGTTTCTGTCGGTTTACCTCGATTGTCAAGGAGATTGATTTGCGCCGTGGTGTTATCTAATGCCTGCGAAATCACAACCCCTAATACGTTCTTGAAAGTATTCTCGTCGGCCGCATCGAAATACGTTCCGACGCATTCGAAACTGTCTTTAAAATCTTCATCGAGCCCAATACCAATGACAAAGGGCTTTAGAATGATTCCCTTTTGCTGAAGACGCTTACTGACAACACACGGATCACCATCACAGGCCTCCACACCATCTGTAATGAGTATGACAATGTTGCGGCAATCTGTACAAGGCGGGAAATCATAAGATGCCTTTAGAAGCGAACCCGCGATTGGGGTTGTGCCTTTGGGATTAATGGCCTTGAGTACACGCTTAATTTTATAGATGTTGCCATTACTGAATGGAACTTCTAGCCTGGTATCGGAACAATCTTGTGGCGGTACAGGTTTTTGATGCCCGTACACACGAAGGGCCAATTGGAAATTACCTTCCTCTTGAATGCCCTGTAAACTATCCAGCATTTGCCCCATTAAGCGCTGTGCAACGTCAATCTTCGCGCCACTTTCCCAACGGCCATACATGCTTTGACTTCCATCGAAAACGAATAAAATTCTCGTTAACGGTGGACGTTCTTCCTCCACCTGCGATTGCGCTTGCAGCGAAATACAGAAAAAGAAAAATGCTATGGCGGTAAGTTGTTTCACTGTAGCCTAGTAATCGCCTAACGTTTCTGGGTTTTGGCTGAGTGCGTCGGCTAATTGTTCGTCGTTTGGCGCAACCCCGTGCCATTTGTGTGTACCCATCATGAAGTCAACACCGTTACCCATCTCTGTATGGAGGAGAATACACACCGGTTTCCCATGACCTGTAGCTGCAGTTGCTTCGATAAGCGCCGATTTAACGGCATCCAGTTCGTTGCCTTGAGCTACAGAAATAACGTGCCATCCAAAAGCTTCAAATTTCGCTTGAATAGAACCCATGGCCAATACTTCATCAGTAGAGCCGTCAATTTGCTGTGCATTGACATCGACGGTTGATATAAGGTTATCTACTTTTTTCGCAGAAGCATACATTGCGGCCTCCCAAACCTGGCCTTCTTGCAATTCACCGTCGCCGTGCAGCGTGTACACTATTCGGTCATCACCATTCAGTTTTTTCGCTTGAGCAGCGCCGATCGCCACACTCATTCCCTGACCTAAAGAACCGGAGGCAATGCGAATACCCTCTAAGCCCTCATGTGTAGTGGGGTGCCCTTGCAAGCGTGTGTTCAACTTTCTGAACGTTGCAAGCTCGCTCACATTGAAATATCCTGCTCGTGCCAGAATTGAGTAAATGACCGGTGATATATGGCCGTTAGATAAAAAGAAAAGATCTTCACCTTTACCGTCCATTTGGAACGCCTTAGGCTCATGTTTCATGTGATCAAAGTAGAGGGTAGTTAAAAACTCTACACATCCTAAGGAACCGCCTGGGTGTCCTGAATTTACAGCGTGTACCATTCGTACAATATCTCTGCGAACTTGGGATACGACGGCTTGTAGGTCTTGTTGTGACATGGGTGAAATGTTATATTCGATGAGGTGTAAAAATACAGCAAAAGAAGACCTTTTTGCCTTTTCAATCCAATTCACATATACACACGTTGCTAACAAAGAATCCGTTTATCTTTGCCGCCCTAAAGCATGTAATATGAAGTGTGGAATCGTCGGCTTGCCGAATGTTGGAAAGAGTACATTATTTAATTGTTTGTCTAGCGCAAAAGCTCAGGCGGCAAATTACCCTTTCTGTACTATTGAACCGAATGTTGGACAGGTAACGGTGCCTGATTACCGACTAGAACGTTTGTCTGAATTGGTCAATCCAGCTCGAATTCAACCGGCGAATGTCGAGATTGTTGATATTGCGGGTTTGGTTCGTGGCGCATCTAAAGGCGAAGGTCTGGGGAACCAATTTTTAGGAAACATTCGAGAGACAAACGCGATTATTCACGTACTCCGTTGCTTTGAAAATGAAAATGTCACCCATGTTGACGGTAGCGTGGATCCTATTCGCGATAAAGAAACCATTGACACGGAATTGCAGCTAAAAGACCTCGATACCATCGAAAAACGCTTAGATAAGGCCAAAAAAATGGCAAAAAGCGGCGAAAAAGAGGCAAAACTAAACGTTACGACACTAGAGCGTTTGGTTGCTTATGTGATAGAAGGAAGAAATGTTCGCGGCTTCGAAAGCACGGAACGTGAGAAAGATTTAATCAAGGAAATGCAGTTGCTTACAGATAAGCCCGTGTTGTACTTGTGCAATGTTGATGAAAGCGCTGCTAAATCTGGAAATGCGTACGTAGATCGTGTTGTTGAAATGGCAGCTGCTGAAGGAGCAGGTTGCATACATATTGCTGTAAGTACAGAATCGGATATTGCGGAATTAGAAACCTACGAAGAGAAACAAATGTTCCTGGAAGAATTGGGCCTCGAAGATGCAGGTGTGAACCGCGTGATTCGTGCTGCTTATGAACTCCTGAATCTTCAAACCTATTTTACTGCTGGTGTGAAAGAAGTGCGTGCTTGGACCATTAAGAAGAACTTTACGGCACCACAGGCGGCAGGAGTGATTCACAGCGATTTCGAAAAAGGTTTTATCCGTGCTGAGGTCATCTCCTATGTCGATTACGATGCATTAGGCAGTGAAAATGCGGTCAAGGAATCGGGTAAAATGCGAGTCGAAGGAAAGGAATACATTGTTCAAGATGGCGATGTTATGCACTTCCGCTTTAATGTGTAAAACCTGTGTATACTTTAACGTAATAAACATGCGGTAAAGTCATGCGCATTCTTAAATTAGGTTCCCTGTATTCTAATTTATTTATGGCACAAGAAGCACAATATACTGAAGACAACATTCGGTCTCTCGAATGGGACGAGCACATCAGGTTACGTCCAGGTATGTACATCGGCAAGTTGGGCGATGGTAAAAGCCCCGACGATGGAATCTACATCTTACTCAAAGAAGTCTTAGACAATTCTATTGACGAATATGTCATGGGAGCCGGTAAGGCTGTGGAGGTGAAAATTTCGGATGGCCAGGTCATGGTTCGTGATTATGGACGAGGTATCCCCTTAGGAAAAGTCGTTGACGTAGTCTCTAAAATCAATACAGGAGCGAAATACGACAGTAAAGCCTTTAAAAAGTCCGTTGGTCTCAATGGTGTAGGTGCTAAAGCAGTAAATGCACTTTCTAAAGAATTTATTGTTCAAGCGTACCGGGATGGTAAAACCAAACGCGCTAAATTCTCTTTTGGAAAACTCGTTGAAGACGATGCGATCGAAGAGTCCTCGCAACGCAAAGGGACCAAGATTACTTTCAGACCGGATCCAGATATCTTTATCAACTACAAGTACATGTTGGAGTATGTAGAGAAGATGTTGTGGAATTATGCATACCTCAACCCGGGACTTTCGCTCTATTTAAATGGAGAGAAGTTTTATTCAGAGAACGGTCTCAAAGACCTGCTACAAGATAATCTTGATGGCAATGTATTGCACGATATCATTCACCTTAAGGCCGACGACATCGAAGTAGCCATTACACATGCCGAGCGGATGCAAGGCGAACAATACTATAGTTTCGTTAATGGTCAGCATACCACGCAAGGCGGGACCCACCAGAACGCTTTTAGAGAAGGGTTAGTTACGGTAATGCGCGATTTCTATGGAAAGAACTTTGACGCATCGGATATACGTGCCTGCATCATAGGTGCTATTTCCTTAAAGGTCGTGGAACCGGTATTTGAATCTCAGACGAAGACCAAGCTAGGTTCGCTTGAAATGGCGCCGGGTGAAGTGCATGTTCGTACGTTCGTTGGAAATTTCTTGAAGGAGCATCTCGATAACTACTTGCACAGAAACCCTGCGGTTGCAGAAATCCTCTTGAAGAAAATTCAGCGCGCGGAGCGTGAGCGGAAAGATTTACAAGGCATACGTAAATTGGCGAGGGAGCGCGCTAAGAAGGCAAACCTGCACAACAAGAAACTACGCGATTGTCGTGCCCATTTAAACGACAACAAGCCAGGAGCGAAGGGTGATAGACGTTTGGATACTACTTTGTTTATTACGGAAGGGGATAGTGCTTCTGGCTCCATCACAAAAAGCCGTGACGTGAATACTCAGGCCGTTTTCTCATTGAAAGGTAAGCCGTTAAATTCATATGGTTTAACGAAGAAAGTGGTCTATGAAAACGAAGAATTTAATTTACTTCAGGCTGCTCTCAACATTGAGGATGGTTTAGATGAGTTGCGTTATAATAACGTCGTCATTGCAACCGATGCTGATGTGGATGGAATGCACATACGTCTACTATTGATTACATTCTTCTTACAGTTTTTCCCAGAATTGGTTCGGGAAGGACATTTGTACATTTTACAAACACCTTTATTTAGAGTTAGAAATAAGAAGGAAACGAGGTATTGTTACACCCCGGAGGAAAAGAACACCGCAATACAGGATTTAGGTCCGCGTCCTGAAATCACGCGATTTAAAGGATTGGGTGAGATTTCGCCGGATGAATTCAAACATTTTATTGGAAATGATATCCGCTTGGAGCCAGTAATGATTGGCAGAGATTTGACCTCTGGAGATTTATTGGAATTCTATATGGGTAAGAACACACCGAAGCGTCAAGAGTTTATCATAGAGAACTTGCGCGTGGAGAAAAATTTGGAGGAGGAATTCTTTAACTAATGAGCGAAGAAAATCAACCTATTAACGAGGAATTGGACCCGGAATTAACGGGTTCTGAAGGTATTGAAGAGGAGGGGAACAGGATTACACGTGTTTCCGGTATGTATCAAGATTATTTTCTGGATTACGCGTCCTATGTAATTCTAGAACGTGCGGTACCTGCTTTGAACGATGGCTTAAAACCAGTTCAACGTCGCTTACTGCATGCGATGAAAGAGATGGACGATGGCCGCTTCCACAAAGTGGCAAACATTATTGGCCAGACCATGCGTTTTCATCCTCACGGAGATGCTTCCATAGGGGATGCTTTAGTGCAGATGGGACAGAAGGATCTTTTGATTGACTGCCAAGGAAACTGGGGAAATATTCTCACAGGCGATGGTGCGGCAGCAGCCCGTTATATTGAGGCGCGCTTAACAAAATTTGCGTTGCACGTTGCTTACAGTCCTAAGGTTACTCAATGGCAACTCAGTTATGATGGTCGCGCGAATGAACCACTGCATTTGCCCATGAAATTCCCTATGCTTTTGGCCATGGGGGTTGAAGGTATTGCAGTAGGGCTTAGTACGAAGATATTACCGCACAACTTCATAGAATTGATCGACGCATCGATCAAAGAATTGGAAGGTAAACCGTTTAAATTATATCCAGATTTTCCAACGGGTGGTACAGCGGATTTCACAAATTATAACAACGGGGAGCGCGGCTCTCGTGTGAGGGTTCGTGCGAAAATCTCCCAATTGGACAAGAATACACTTGTAATTACGGAGATACCTTTTACCACGAATACTCAAAGCCTTATTGATAGCGTATTAAAAGCGAACGATAAGGGTAAAATAAAAATCAAAAAGATTGAGGATAATACTGCGGAACATGTGGAGATTCTTATTCACTTGCCTTCCGGTATAAGCCCTGATAAGACTATTGACGCACTGTACGCATTTACCAATTGTGAAGTAAGCATCGCGCCTCTTGCTTGTTCTATTCACGAAGACACGCCCTTGTTTATTGGCGTAAAGGATGTCTTAAAGCGGAGTACAGAAACGACAAAAGGCGTTTTAAAGGCGGAACTTGAAGTTCGACTATCTGAACTCCGGGAACAATGGCACTTTGCCTCGCTCGAGCGTATTTTTATTGAAGAGAAGATCTACCGCGATATCGAAGAGGCGGAAACTTGGGAACAGGTAATCTCCTTTATTGCCAAAGGATTAGAGCCACACATTGGCCACTTGATGCGCGAAGTTACTGAGGAGGATATCGTGCGTTTGACAGAAATCAAAATCAAGCGTATATCAAAGTTTGATAGCGATAAGGCCAACGATAAAATTTTGGACCTTGAAGGTAAAATCTCGAGCGTTCAGCATGATTTAGCCCATTTAGTTGAATACGCAATCAACTACTTTAAAGAGCTGAAGGAGAAATTCGGTAAAGGTCGCGAGCGCAAGACAGAAATTGCCACCTTCGATAGTGTAGAAGCATCAAAAGTGGTCATTCGTAACCAAAAGCTCTACGTGAATCGCGAAGAAGGTTTTGTGGGTTACGGCATGAAGCGAGACGAATACGTTGGTGACTGTTCAGATATTGATGATGTCATTGTTTTTCGAGCCGATGGTAAATACAGCGTTAGTAAAGTGAAGGATAAAGCCTTCTTTGGAAAAAATATCATTCATGTCGCCGTTTGGAAAAAAGGCGATGACCGGACGGTATATAACGCCATTTACCAAGACGGCGCCTCAAAAGTGAGTTATGTAAAACGTTTTGCAGTGCAGAGTATTACTCGCGACAGAGAATACGATGTGACCACAGGAAGTAAAGGATCGCACATTTCCTACTTCACATCCAATCCAAATGGTGAGGCAGAGAAGGTGTTGGTGCTGTTGCGTCAATTAGCGAAGCTGAAAAAACTCAAAATCGATCTAGATTTCGCCAATGTTGCGGTGAAGGGTAGAAGCTCTAAGGGAAATATTGTAACGAAATTCCCGGTTAAACGTATTGAGCTCAAGGAAAAGGGTGAAAGTACTTTGGAAGCGAGAAAAGTATGGTTTGATCCGGCCGTGCAACGCTTGAACAGTGACGAACGTGGCCGTTTAGTTGGAAGTTTCAAAGGCGAGGACAGGTTGTTGATTGGCATGAAAAATGGGACATTACGCGTGGTTATACCGGAATTGAACCTTCACTTTGATGCAGATATGATTTATCTAGAGAAGTTGGAAGAAAATCGTCCGATCAGTGCCGTTTACTTTGACGGCGAAAAATCACGCTACTTTGTGAAGCGCTTCCTATGGGAAGGTGGTGATAAAGAGGAAAATATAATCACAGCACACCCTAAAAGTGAATTGAGTTTCCTTTCGAACAATACGTTGCCTAGAATTCAAATGGTATATCGTAAAACAAAGGGCGATGTTCGCGATCCTGAAGAAGTAGATTTAGCAGCATTCATTTCGGTGAAAGGCATTAAGGCAAAAGGGAACCAATTAACTTCGGATACCCTTAACAAAATAGAGCCGCTCGAGTCTTTACCTGAACCTGATGAAACTAGAATAGAGGTAAACGAAGCAGAGCAAGAATCACTCATTGTCAAGGTTGAGCCCAGTACTGAGGTCGAGACCGTCGCGAAGATTGATACCGCAGCTAACGTTGAGCAGGTTAAATCTGTAAGACCCACTGAAGCGGAAGAACAATCAAAGTCTGCCACGTCTGAACCAAATCGTGATGAAAAGAGTTCTTATGATGCAGACGATAAAGCACCACAAATTACTTTAGATTTTTAATATGCGCCCCACGCTTCTAACCTTACTCTTTGTTTTTACATATAGCTTGACCGCCCAAAACAGTTTAAATATTTCATTGAAGGGCCAGAGCACTTTTTTGAATGATATGAACGATATCTGGGGCTACACCTCTTCTACAGGGCGTGAGTTTGCATTAGCGGGCACTACTGCCGGTGTGAGTATTGTGGAAGTCACTAATCCTGCGAACCCTACAAAGAAGCAATTCGTTCAAGGACCCTATAGTATCTGGCGTGATTTGAAAACTTGGGATCATTATGCTTACGTAACGCATGACAATACGTTTGCTTGGAATACGATTCCAGATCATGGTCTCATGATTATAGACTTAGATAGCGTGGACAGTGCAAACCCAATATATAAGACTATGAATCCGGTCATTCAAACACCAGGAGGCATCATGGATACCTTGAAGACCGCTCACAATTTGTACATCGATGAGAATGGGTACGCCTATTTGTTTGGAGCAAATGTAGGTAACGGTGGTGCGCTTATATTCGACGTAGCAACAGATCCTTGGAATCCTACCTACGTAGGAATGTATGACGATTATTATTTCCACGACGGTATGGTTCGAGGCGATACCATTTGGGGTTCAGCGGTTTATCAAGGGAAATTCATAGTGGTCGACGCCACTGTAAAAGACAGTACAATCACATTAGCTACGCACGGCACGCCCAATGCGTTTACCCATAATACTTGGGTCAGCGATGATAATTCTGTGCTCTTTACTACCGATGAGATTGGTAATGCTTTTCTAACAGCCTATGACGTGAGTGATTTAGCGAACATTACTGAATTGGATCGTATTCAGACCTCTTTGGGCACTAGTGTTATTCCTCATAATGCGCATGTTTATGGTCAATGGGTGGTGACTTCGTATTATACTTCTGGGGTTCAAATTGTGGATGCAAAATACCCCGAATTGCTTGTCGAAGTTGGCTATTTTGACACGTCACCGTCTTTTTCAGGAAACGGTTTCTATGGGAACTGGGGAGCATATCCGTATTTTGAGTCTGGACTCATTGTTTGTTCAGACATCGAAGAGGGTCTGTCCGTTCTCGAGCCTACCTATGTCGAAGCTTCGCGCGTACATGTTGTAGTATACGACAGTATTACACGTGCACCTTTAAGCAATGCAGTTATATTATTTGATCGCACTAGCGATACGTTACAAAGCAGTATTGATGGTTTGGCAGATGCAGGTACCCATTTGGATGTAATGGATTCAATTAGTGTAAAACTTGCAGGATTTGTAACGCATAGATCGGTATACCAATGGCAAGCCGGTGTGTTTGATACCGTAAAAGTAGCGTTGCTAAATGTGAACAACGTAGGTACTCAAGATGTGGCGAATTCGGCGGTAGTGCTGCAGCCAAACCCCAATAATGGAATCTTTCAACTGACCGGAGTTGAAAACGGAACGTATCAACTTATTAATAGCAAAGGCAGCATGCTAGAGCAGGGCGTTCTATTGAATGATTGGGTTGAATTGAAAAACAACTATGCACACGGATCGTATTACCTCCGTGTACAATGGGAAACCCAAGCAAAAACATTCCCAGTTATGCTACTGCCTTAAATGAACAAGTTTTAAAAATTAGTGGTGAACCCTTTGGTTTTATAAAATTCCTCAATAATACCTACAACTTCTTCCTCACTGTTGGCTACGTGCATAAGGTCGGTGTCGTTTGGGCTGATTTTACCCGTCGCTTTCAGCGTGTTTTCGATCCATTGTTTTAATCCTTCCCAAAAATCACTTCCATAAAGAATAATAGGGAATTG